>Ga0315899_10002370_pt1 | contig 20878 bp, 19 predicted proteins | sample LakEriMetagenome_2_FD_203518 | JGI IMG/M metagenome (GOLD analysis project Ga0315899, IMG submission 203518) | Freshwater fungal communities from buoy surface, Lake Erie, Ohio, United States - Buoy 4 MA112 | ecosystem: Environmental > Aquatic > Freshwater > Lake | place: USA: Lake Erie, Ohio... | reverse complement strand
CTCCGCGATCTTGTTTTCCAGAAAACTCGATCTTTACTTCCCCTTCACGTTTTAGCTGCAATGCTCCGTCTTCCAAAACAGGACGATAAGTCGCTTGGATCAAAGCTGGCTGCTTGAGCGCTTGGTCCCCTTTTTCTAGTTTGTTCAATCGAACGCGAATAGTGATTAGGTTGTCGTCCAATTTGACTTCGATCGGATAAAACGAATCCATGGTAACGCTCCACGGTTCTTCGTTATCACGTTTGATCTTTTTGCCGAGTTCACCAAACTGGGAAGCGTATAAGGCTGCGTCTTCACTCTTCAGTACGCGACCACCAAAAACAGGATCCAGAAGGTTGCCGATCAACGATTCATGGATTTGGACCGTAAGCCCAGTCGGCGATACATCGATCGGGCATGTTAATGGAGCTGCTAGTTGAACACCATCCTGAACCTTCCATAGTAGCGAGAGATATTGACTCGAACTCCATGAAGAACGGGTAGGTTTTGCCAAGCCCACTCGTTGGAGAGTGCTCAAATCTGTGGATTCAAGTTTTTGATTCGACTCAGCTAATTGAGATTCAAGCTGTTGATGAAACCGATTCCTGATCTTGTTTTCCATTCTGCCTTCGGCAATGGAATCGGCCAATGGTTTTTGTTGTGCTGCTTTTTTCTTCGCGATCTTGGTGATCAGCTTGGATTTTGCATAGATCGAGTTGATTTGTGTTGTCAAATCGGCATCGGCAATTGTATCGCTCATGGCATTCAATCCAGAGGGTGTCAGCGATACTGTTTCACAAGCGACGACATTCGCAAAGCCTGTCGTCTTGATCTGAACACCTCGATTAAATCCTACGTTATCACTATTGAAGTTGCCGAACAAAGTCAGCTTCATGCTCGCGTTCGAATGATTGTCCAGCAACTGTGGCGATACAGAGCCATTGATGAAGCTGTCCCCGGTGATATTGGTGCCCAAGATGACTTCGCAAACGGGATTGTATTCCGATACCGGTCGCGAGAATTGACGCTGCACAAACTCATTCGACAAAAGTATTCGAACGTTTGCACGCGAGTAAGAGCTTTGGATCGTTTGAATGACCGCTTGAGCCTGATTCGCTTGGGACAGATACTCGAGAGTCTGAGCTGCTTCTCGTCGGGCGTCAATGTCTTCTTTCAGATCTACTTCGGAAAGGGATGCCGCGAGTTTAGCGATTCGATCTTTTAAATATGGCAAGGAAACAGTCGGATCAGAACTGACTCGCAATGCATTGGTGTACGCTCGCAATTCCTCGCGGAACGTAACGAAGGGACGCATTTCCAGACCTGGAAAATTCTGACGCAGATTCTTTTCGAATTGCATTAACGTCAGCAAATCGGGGGATTCTTTTTGGAGTTCGGCTCGTAGTTCATCAAACTTAAGAAATCGAAGCCAGTTTTCCTTTTCCACAGGATTGCGGGATAGAAATTGCTCCAATCCTGTTATTGCTTGGTCTAGTTTGCTCTTTTGAGCGATAATCGAAGGAAGTCGCTCGGCAGAAAGGGATTCCTGAGCTCTACTCAAAACATCTGCCAGTGTTGATGGAGCGGCTGAACTGGCTGTTGACGTTACTTCTTGCCCTAGCGAAACCGCTGAACCAGAAACAAAAAAGGCTCCGTGAAAGCAGCAACCCAGTGCTACCGAAAAAAGACGCGTTCGAATGCGTCGACAAGCCTTATACTCCGAGCTCTTTGCCAGCAGTTGCATTTTTCGTTTTGACATATCCTTAACCTCTCGTTTCACTCGTTGCAAACCTCCGTACTTACCCAGATTGTAATGCGAATCGCCCCCTCATCATAGGACCTTGAGAAAGGTCTTGAGATGCTTTTCCCAAGCATTTTCAAGGTGCTCGTCAATAACTTGGTAGATCCAATGCCGGAAAATGGTCTTGTTTTATGCTGCCAATATGAAACTATTGGCGTACGATGGTGGCAACCTTCAAGCTACAACGAAGATTGGCTCAGACTTATGATTTTGCTTTTGGATAACTACGACAGTTTTGTCTATAACTTGGATCGCTATCTCCAGAGACTTGGACAAACAACTCTTGTGGTAAGAAGTGATTCTATCTCGGTTGACTCAATCTCCCGTTTAAATGTTTCGGCGATTCTGATCTCGCCAGGGCCCAAAGCTCCCAACGAGGCTGGATGTTCTCTCGAGGTGATCCGAAAACTTGGAAAGCACATTCCTATTCTAGGTGTGTGTCTCGGACACCAAGCGATTGGGCAAGCCTTTGGTGCCAAAGTCGTGCGTGCCCCTGCACCATATCATGGCAAGACGTCGCAAATAGAGCACAAGAATATCGGTCTGTTTCGTAGTGTGCCGTCAACAACCAGAGTTGGACGGTATCATTCGCTCATCTTGGACAGGGATTCGATTCCGAATTGCCTTGAGGTTACGGCATGGACCGCAGATGGAGCAGTGATGGGGGTTCAGCATCGTGAGTTCCCGGTTCACGGCTTACAGTTTCATCCCGAGTCAATTCTTACCGATCACGGCTACGATTACTTGCGAGAATTCTTGCGTTTGGCCGGGATCGCTTTTGATGATGTAGAGAATCACGAGTTACATGCTTTGGGATACTAAAAAGGGAAGGTAAGCCATCCCTCGTTTAACGATTATTCAGATTGTGGCGGTGGAAGGGGAGAAAGGCCCAGGTTTAGGTTCGAGTTTAATGGCCTCATCTGATCGTGGAGCTAAGATTCGTGACCTTTAAGCTGCCGCGAAGCCTTGCAATCCAACGTAAATCCCGCGAACTCACTCAATTCAGAAACAATGCCAACACGTTGGCTGTTGGTCTTCTTTATTTCTGTATGGGTCGGTTCCGGAATCGCTATGGCGTCTCTCCGATGGGATTGGAGTGTGGAAGCCATGCTCCAACAGTTCGATTACGACTTTAAATAGAACAAATTAGAGGAGCAAAGAGAGTGATTAAACAAGTGGTTGATCCTGCATTGTCCGTACGCCGAATTGCTCACTTGGTCATGGCGATTATCGTGATCGCATTTGCATTTTTAATACTCACAAAATCCAGAACAACTCTCCTTAGCTTGATCGCGGCACTTCTGTTTACTCAGATCGCTGTTTCACGCTCTGTTGGAGCGTGAATGATTCTTACTGGACTCGTTTCTTTCGGTTCCTTTATCGGATTGCTAATTGCTTCGCTGCCGACCACAGTCGCAAACACTTTCTTTGGAGTAGCAACTGTAGGGAGATCCGATCACATTACTTCGTTGACAGGGCGACTGCCACTGTGGGGTGAGATGATAAAAGATATGGAGCTGTACCCGGTCACTGGCTACGGCGCATACTGGACAACTAAGCGAGTTAAAGATTTTGACCAGTTCTTCCATTGGGAGCCACCGAATGGCCTCTCGATTTACATTGATGCTCTCGTCGAGACCGGACCATTGGGGGCATCGCTAATGCTACTCGCATTGGGAGCGACATTCGTGATTGGACTAAATTACTTTCGCCGATCGCAGAATGTAGCAGCGCTTTTCACCGTAGCTCTGATATGTCTAGCGACCATTCATGGAGTGGCCGAATCTAGTTTTTTCAAAGGCTGCGTTGGACTTCTAACAATTCACGTTGTCCAGAAATCGATGCCAAACCCGTCCTGTTCTTTTCTATTCGTAATCGCTCGTTAATTTCATCTAACTCTTTTGCGAGTACGGCTTGCTGTTCTGTAAAGAATTGTTGCGATCCATCTGTCTGTGAATTCGCATGTGCTCTTCTTTGTAGATGCCAACCAATGTCGCCAGAATCAATTGAGCCAACTGTGGTGATTTGGCCTCAAACTTCAAAACGACCACTTCCGACTTTCATTCGGCAGTCACTTTTAGATTTTTCTCTATACTGATGATCGCTCTTTCGCGGTTTCATAGAGGATCAATCGTACGAACGATTTCAACCGCTTGACTGACGAGCCCTTTGGCCAAATCCACGAAGCCGTTTGAAGCTTCACCGTCATTGATTTGCTTGGATTGCGCAAGCACGATTTCAGGTGAAAGTGCATCCACAACTTTGGAGGCTAACTCTCGGCTTTGCAAGATATCCAGAGACGTGATTATCTCGTCTTCGCGAGTACTTGATTGAACATTGACCATGCTTCCACCAGATGTGGCGGTTGGATCAATAGCTACTAACTCTTTACCGAGTTGGAGGAAAATCCTAGACTCAGACAGGTATCCGCGAGGCCAAAAAAGTATCACGCTCAAACACGCGATGACCACCGTGGATTGAAACGCTAAGAGCTTTCATTTGGCTCGCCTCAACTTGCCAACAATCTCTTGTGAATCGACTGCTAAAGAATCATCGATCATGCAGTACAACCGGTGGAATCAGGGTGATAATCGGAGTAGCCAGCATTAATGCAACTACCAGATCAGGAAAGACCTACCTTCACGGTAATTGCCACAGATACGATGTTCAATCATCATCCCATCGGCCAACCAGATTGTCCGACACTACTGCAACCAAAGCAACAGTAACGGAATAATCGTTACGATCGCTTCGTCGGTATCTTTTCACCATGTGGAGCAGTCTGCCAGTTCTCGGAAGAAAGACAGATTACGGATAGCAAGGACTTCGAGCTATTGAAAATGCTCCGCATCTAGCTGGTAATACACTCCGGAAAATCCTTCAACTGCTTTGCCCTGAGGTATCACTGTAAAAGTGCCCGCTAGAGAATGCTGACGAAACGATTTGCTGGCGTACTTCTCGTTCACTAGGTGGACTTCAATCATGTGTGTTAGTGGCGGCTGGGTGCCGAAACAGCATGTCGCCCAATCAGGAACAAGAATAAACGATTTGGAGTTCTTGCTAGAAAGTGATGTCGGGTGGATGTATCCCTTTAGAAAAATTTTTTGCCCGTCCAATCGAACCGCTTCGGCCGTCGGCGTATCGGGAGCCCCGCTCGGGCTCTTTAGTACTCCAAAGGATACTCGTTCGTATCCGTCAGGAACCTCGGTCAAATAGACGTAGGTATGCTTGACCGGTGCAACAACCATCATTATTGACCCAAGAGATAACCCTGCCAATGCAATGTTCTTCCCAGTCAACTCCTCTTGAAAACGTCGGATTGCACTCAATCCAGACAGTGCAAGAACAACTGCTAGAAGTGGCAAAACAATCAGATAGGGGGATTCCCAGGCCATAAAGCCAATCAAGCCAAAAATCACTGATATGACGGCCGCCCGACTCAATGCCTTGTAATCAAAATCCTCGCCTTCCGCGCTGGACGCTTTGTCTATGGCTGGCTCTTCGATAAGTGTTGACATGGCTGAAATCAGTCGATCGACAAATAGGAATGATAAAAGACGTGTCTCGCTAAACAACTGTTGGGACAAGGGAGACGCCCGAAATGTGTGGTAAGCATCCAGTTTTTCTAGGGTGTTATCTTAATCCACCCGTTCCAACATACCACATCGCAAGTCCGGTTAGGGACATCGCGATCATGATTACGAACAGTCCATAAGGATGGTTCGATTCTGCCAAGTTTCGACTTTCCGTTTGTATGGTCAATTCCCGAGATTGATTCCGTGCGGCATTATCCAAATAGGCTACACGGACATCTTTGCGCCATTGCGGGAGCTTAGGCAGGTGATTGGGATCGGTTCCCTGTACCTTTCTATAAGCTTTCCCATCGATAAAATCGATTTCTGCCAGCCCAAGGCTCATTTGCCCCGAGGTTGTAAGGGGAGCTCCGTTCGATCGATATTTACCAAGATCGTTCGGGGAGGGTTTCCCGGCTTTGGGAATCGGAAAATGGGTCTTGGCCCGCTTGACCGATGCTGGGTCTATCTTTTCCATTTCGGCCAACAAAGCCTCAGCCTCCGGAAGTGGACATGCTCGCATAAAATTGATAACCGGAGAACGAATCAGCCAGTCATCGGGTTTCTTGGCCTGTTTGAACAGTTTCATCAATTTGTCCAGATGTCGCCAATCTTCCAGTCTCGCAAGGTCTGGAATCACGAGATCTGCCAAATCCGGCCTATCGAGCAGTTTTGCCATGGCATCTGCAACCTTGAGCGGCTCAATCTTTTTGCCCTCGGTCGCATGGAACCTGAGGGCTCCCACGATTGCATAGACATCAACGTAATCGGACTCTTCGTTCTGGAAATAATTTTCGACCAGGACCGGAAGACCATCGGCTCCGACCAGCGAAAGATAAGCCGCCGCTAACGCGTCCAGGGCTTTGCGTTCTTTCTCGTCGACGCTCCTAATTTTGGTCTCCATCCATTTCGCATCTTCCTTGACATCACAAATAGCGACCAGCGTGTAGTACAAGCGTTTGCGATCGACAGAAATGGCCGGATCGTTGATCCATTCAATTAACCGCTCTCGCTGAATTTGCGGCTTGAGCTTTACAACTTCGTCGTACGGTGCTTGCGCGAATTCATCATATGCATCTCGCGACAACAAAAAATCCGGGTGTTCGAAATAACTTTGGTAAAACGCTAATCGCTTGACGGGTTCCTCCGGAAGCGCTAGTAGTTTTCCAAGATATTCCTTTGCTTCATCGGTCAACGCAATTGGGGCGGACCAAACGAAACTCTTGGGGTCGACCCCTTGGATCAAGAATGTTTTTTTCGATTCTGGAGGCCCATAGTAAGTCGCTTCAACACTCATGCCTACCTTGGCGTACAGATCCCCTTTGACGATTTTTTCAATCCGAAACGTACCGAGGGAATCGGTTGGGGTTTCGGAAACTTTAACAAGCGATGCTAGAGCGACAACATCCATGGTCTCCATCTCTTGACGCATTGTCTGACCAGAAGCGGAACAAAATGGACAGGTGTTCGCTAGCGAGACGGATGCCATGGTCGTGGACAATGCAAAAAAAGCAATTGACACCAATCTGGCCTTCGTCGTTACAGATCGAAGAATCCCTTTATTCAACATAAACCTCATTCCCCAAACATCTGGGACAATCGTAAAGGACGCGTGCAGTCCTTGTAATTTAAGTCATCCGGACGCAGTTGGACCAGTGTCGTGGCAAGATTTCTAAAAAAGATCGTGGACTCACGCTAGCGATTCCAGAAATATCCTAGTATCGCACCGGTTAGCAACCCACCAATGTGAGCGAGATTAGCGAACGGCAACGCTCCGACCAATCCCACAACAATGATGAACCCCACCATAAAGTATGAGTCGGGAGGGAAGTAAATCCCGAGATCTCTCCGGATCCTCGTTTTCACTGCCAAATACCCAAACAGCCCCATTACGACTCCTGAAATACCTACAAAAAAGGGAGTTCCGCCGATGGCCTTAATTCCCATTATGGTGGGAGGCATTAATCCCTGTAGCAAATGAGCCCCTAACGCACATATCAACATTATTGCGATGTACTTACCCCTCCCCTCTAAGCGTTCTGCCAAGCGACCCAAGGATGCGAGCGACAACATATTGACCAAAAGGTGAAGGGGCCCACCATGCAACAAAGCAGGGGTGAAAATTCTCCACACTTCGAATTTCTTCAGTGATGCAGCTGGGTCACCCGTATCATCAAACAGCTTGAAATCAACGAATCGAAAGTTGCTTAAGATCGCCCATCCAAGCTTTTCTTTTTGGTTTACCCCGCCGAACCATGTTAGAAATCCGACTATAACGCAGACGATAATCAGCCCTAGCGTCACGGGAGGCATGCTTTGGTTGTTCAGCCTCGCACTGCTCATGGTAGATGTGCTAGAACGAATCTGCTTTAGGTTCTTCTCTCGCTGCTTTTGAATCGCGCGCTGCTCTTCCAAGATCGCATTTGCCCTGGCCTTAGATTGTGAGTATTTCACGTTCGCTGGATCCGCTCGGAACGCTTCTAATTCTCGCCGCGATAGTGAAAGCTTATCCTCTTCTTTTATCCATACCGACCATTTCTGTGGCACTAAGTTCTCTTGCTCAACGTGGGTTGCAACACCCAGTGTAATAAGATAGGCGACGAAATTCTCAGCGTTTTCCCGTGAATCCAAGTCTGTGAGGTGTCGCATTAAAAAGTCTGTCGTTCGCGTTCAAAAGGATTTTATCTATTTGTTGTTTCGTCTCATTCTACCAGAATCGATCTCTCTCAGTAAGGTTGCGAACCGCGCCCGCGTTCGAATCCGCCCCTACGCGATGCCCCTACGCGATGGTCCTACGGGATCGCTTTCAAGGCTTGAATGGGGACATAATACTTTACGTAAGTCTTGCCGTTGGTGAAGCGCTCGCCACGCGGATCTTCGACCAATACGGTGGCTCTCCGAGTTATGCGATTGACGATCCCCGTTAAAACTTTGCCTTGATAACGAAAGGCCACTCTGTTTCCCGTCTTTACATTAAATTGCTTTGCTGCTCGCTCTTGCTGCGTGACGAGCTCGTGCCGAAATTCTGTATGACGAAACATGTTTCTGGCAATCGATTGAAAGCGATTGGCAGCGCAGTCGCTTTGATTCCACACCAACATCTCACACAAGTGAAGCAACTCGTGCTCAACTATTCTCTGCATAGCCGTCAATCGGTCAAAACAGTCGTAACCGCACACCCTTATCGCACCGTCACCAGGTCGAAAGGATTGAAATAATAATGAGGTTGAAATAGCAATTTCAAAATGAACTCGCGCCGGCTTGCCCGCAGACGCAGGATATATGGTTCGGGTCGTTTTGCCGCCAGCCCGAGTCATCCGAGAGCTTAATCGGAACGATAATCCGAACGATTCGGCAATTGACAATGCGACCCCGTCAAGAAAGAGCTCGTCATAGGCATACGCCATTAGCTCCAGATCTTCGCGCGAGACTTTCTGAAAATTGGTTCCCCGCATGACCTTAGATCGCGAGAGAACCTTGTCTGCGATTCGCTTTTGTTTCTCAGCGCGATCCGCCCATGTACCTGGTGTTTGAAACAAAATTTCCCCGAGCCGCTTGGTTCTTGCAATTCGGAGGCCAATCCCACTATTCGGCGAGGACAATGAGCCCGATGCTTGAACTGAATTCTTTCGCTTGGCTTTGGGGTCAAACATTTCGCTTCATGCAAACCTTTTTCTCTACTCTCCTAATCCGCCGCTAATTCCCCGGCATGTTCCAACCACCCCTGCAGTATAGCAGAGCGGCCTGGAGATTCGCACCTGCAACATTCCTGCATCCCTGGGTATACTTACGGGAAATTTGGCCATTACTCGTTTCCCTTCGAGACTCGATATGCGTTTGTTCCTAGCCCTAAAAGCATTTTTCTCAACCCTTTTCAACCCCGCGATAGCCAAAAAAGTCGCGGAAGCGTTGAACGCTGACAAATCCATCGAAAACAAACAGCCCTCTACCTCCGCAGTTTCTCAGACTGTTCCCAAGGAAACAGCCGCCAAAAGCTCGGCCCCAGTAAACAAAGAATCAAGCGGACGCAGCGACGCGCTGACCCTCTTGAGCACGCTGCAACGAGAAGCTCGTTTTCTGGACCTAGTTCATGAATCCCTTGACATGTACACCGACGCACAAATCGGAGCAGCTGCTCGTGATGTCCTGAGGGACACTCGCAAATCACTCGATAAAATGCTTGAGATTAAACCGTTGCTTTCCTCGAAAGAAGGGGGCGCGATCGATCTACCCGAAACGTTGTCTCCTGTGCGTTGGAAACTACTTGGTGGTAAATCGAATCGTGGGGTTGTCGTTCATGCTGGTTGGATAGCCACGAAAACAGAGATCCCAAAATGGAACGGTAGTCGAGACGATTCCATGGTTTTGGCTGCTGCAGAAATTGATTCGTAACGATCTGGACTATTTAAATGTACCTTCTGGCAACGGTCGATGATGCAGGCTGCTGAACCGGTGAACCTGATCAACGAAAACTCAATAATAATAGAAACTGCCTGTCGTCTGCACCTTGGTCTGATGGAGATCTGCCCTCAAGAACCAAATGTGTTCGGCGGCATTGGTATCATGGCCGAGCAGCCATTGACTCAAATCGAAGGTGTGGTCGGAACGGCCTCTAAATCCCAAGAACTAGATATCGTCGCAGATGCTTATTGGAAGTCGCGAATCGCCAATCTGTGCGAGCGTTGGAAGTCGATCTGCAACGAAACGCACCTACCACTAAAACAAATCGTTCTTCACAAAAGTGCACCTCCCCACTGCGGCCTCGGATCGGGGACTCAAGTAGCCTGCGCAGTTACGGCGATCCTCGAGCGTGCCCGCGGCAGAATCATCTCATCGACTGAAGACCTAAAGAGCCTGACCGGCCGTGGCGCTCGCTCCTGTGTGGGGCTTCAAGGCTTTATGGAGGGTGGGTTTATCGTCGATTACGGAAATTGCAATGCGACAGCACGGCGTTCTCTACGCTTAGACTTTCCTCCGGACTGGCAGCTTCTATTGGTTCGAGTCTCTAGCTTGGTTGGCGATTCTGGTGAAGCCGAACAACAAATGTTTAATCAATGCGCATCTCATCCCAACGCGAATCGAGAACGAATGCTCGATCTAATTGAGACTGAAATTGTTCCCGCAATTCAGACTCGGGACTGGGATCGATGGGACCGTTCGGTTGGACAATACGGATACTACGCAGGGAAGATTTTTTCTGAATGCCAAGGAGGCATTTATCGCACGCCTGAGATCGGTCGCTTAGTTGATTTGCTCACCAAACTCGGTTGCCAGGGAGCGGCTCAAAGTAGCTGGGGGCCGACAGTTCTGCTGGTCGCAAAAGATCAGGAACATGCGGTGTGGCTATCAGATGCTATCAAGATCGAATTTCCCAATGCCCTACTTGAAAGCACTTCCCCCCAAAACAATCCCGCACGCTTGATCCTCAAATGACTTACATCGGCAGATTGGCACCGAGCCCCACCGGAGCCCAGCATATCGGCAATGCGAGAACCTACCTCGTGGCCTGGCTGCATGCTAGAACGAATCAAGGCAAGCTGCTTCTTCGAATCGAAGACTTGGATACTCCCAGAACCAAAATGGGAGCCGAAACACTTATCTTTGAGGATCTGACTTGGCTTAGCTTGGACTGGGATCGTGACTCGTCTTCCCTCGGATTTATTCGCCAGTCAGACCGAACCGATCGGTACGCCGAAGTCCTCGACCAGCTCAAGTCCCGCGAGCTTGTTTATCCCTGTATTTGCACCAGAAGTGAAATCGAAGAGGCTGCTAGCGCTCCTCACGAAACCTTTCTTGATGGTACGGTGTACAATGGCAAATGCGAGTCTAACTGTGTTGCAGATGCTTTAAGTTTCGATCGCCAAGGTATCAAATATACTTGGCGATTTCGTTTCCCGCGATTGAACGAAGTGACGTGGATGGATCAGTTTGCAGGTACACAGTCACTGATTCCCTCTCAATCGCTCGGTGACTTTGTCGTAGCTCGAAACTACGGACCAGTGGCCTATCAGCTGGCTGTTGTCGTGGATGATCACGATTCGGGAATCAACCACGTTGTTCGCGGCAACGATCTCATTTTTAGTACTTACCGGCAATTAGCGATCTACCAGGCTATGCAATGGGTGCCTCCAAACTGGATCCACCTACCGTTAGTCGTGGGAAACGATGGACGCCGGCTCGCCAAACGCCACGGTGATTCTCGACTCAGCTACTATCGTGACGTAGGGGCCAAACCTGAGGAACTATTAGGTGCAATCGCTCAGAGTCTGGGACTAATGAGCAGTAAAACTCCCATCAACACAAAGCAGATTCTGGAGCTTGCCCAATCCAACCCGGACTGGCTTCGCAATATCCCTGTTGCACCGTTTCAGTGGATTGTTTGATTGGAACGAAGCCTCTAGAAAAATGGGTTGTCTTTGCTTTTTGGCGGAACCCGTAAAAATCCTTCTGCGACTTTGAGATCTTCTTTGGTTGTGATCTTAATGTTGGATTCAGAGCCTTCGACGCAATAGACCGACGAACCCATCGCCTCGACAACTTGTGCGTCATCTGTAGGTGTTCCCTGAACGCGAGCATATGCTTTTTGGAGCAACTCGGTATGGAAGACTTGAGGGGTTTGCGCCTGCCACAAACCATCGCGAGCGACCGTCTCTATGATTTTACCGGAGGAATCACAGCGTTTGACTGTCGCACGAATAGGCGAAGCCAATAACGCGGCCCCTTTTTCATCAGCAGCACCCAAAACGGCATCGAATGCTGACCGAGTTAAACAAGGCCTAGCGGCATCGTGAACAGCTACCAAACGAATCGATTCCTTGACTCTCTCCAGCGCGTTTCGGATGCTTTCGTACCTCTCACGTCCTCCTAACACCAATTCAACTCCCAGCATAGTGAGTGTCCCAGAGAACTTTTCTTGGACCATTTCTTTATCTTCAGGAGAAATCGCCATGATGATTTGAGCGACTCTCGGATGGTCGGAAAACAGCTGGGCGCTATGCTGCCACACAGGCTTTCCGGAGCACAGTGTGAAGACTTTTTTCATGTAAGGATCGCGAAATCGAGTGCTTTTGCCTGCCGCAGCTAAGATTATCGAAACATCACGTCGCATGACTGCCATTCCAAGTTCGAGAACGATTTGTAGCGAACAACTTATACGTAATGACTTATTTAAGTCCAGTCCCTAACGACCGTCCACTGAGTGCGCCACGAACTCCAAGCTGCCCTGGATCTCGAGCTACCTTGTCTGCAAAAACCCGAGCATCATCGACAATCGGTTGCAATCGAGATGCCAACTGCTGAACGTTTGCAGAGGCGGTCTGGATGTTACGCATCGTATCGACCGCTTGAAAGTAAAGCCGATCGTCGTCTATCAATTGCTTGATCGTGCCATTTCCATCGTTCAGCCGATTTGCGAACTTCCTTAAATCGGTCGAAAGTACATCCAAGTTTGCCAGTAAACTAGCAGCGCGTTCTACAAGCTCTGCGCTGTTTTCTTTGACAGGCTCTGTGATTTCTGCGATGTTCTCGATTGCACGATTCGCATTGGCGACGGCGTCCTTTACCGATGTTCCGATCCCCTCAAAATCCTTGCCAATTCCCTCTAAACTGTTGCTAAAGGTTTCGATACCCTTGAGTGTTCGCTGCGTTTGTTGCAAGGTTGTTTGAGCCTCTGTAAACAGCTGGGGAAGAAGTGCGATGCTTCTAGATATAGCATCGCCAACTCTCGCTTCTTCCAGTTGCCTCGCAACCCGATTGATCGTGCTGGACGTTTCGCTAATGCTGTTAAGGGTGGTTTGCACCGAATCAGCCATGCTCTTGATCGGGCCCGTACCGCTATTAATTGACTCCTGCAGAATCGCAGCAATCTGATCGAAACGTTCGAACGCTGGACCGACACTAGCCAATGCCTCGAGAGGGTCTTTGGCGACTTCGCCCCCTTCATAATAATCACGATCCGCCATAAGTTCTTGAGAAAGACGTTGCTCGGTTTCATCTAGCATGCCATCGGGATTGGTCCCCGCTATTCCATCGAATCTAGTCAACATGGATGCTTGTGATGGAGCAACAAATTCTACTACCGAGTCTCCCGTGATGAGCGACCCCATCATGATCATGGCGAGCTCTTCTTTTCTAATTTGGTACTCCCCTTTGATTTCTAGAGTCAAGTCCACACCGCCATCCCCCTGACGAAGGAAAACGTTGGAGACCCTACCAATCGTAACCCCGTTTTTTCGAACTGGTGTGTCGACGGTCACTCTGGGGGTTCGTGGAAAGTTGATACTCACGCGATATCGCTCTTCCCACAACGATGGGCCGCGACCAAAGAATGCGATCAGTAACACGCATATAATGCATGCCGCCAACACTAATACGCCCACACCGAAACGATAGTTGCTATCTTCCATGATTGCCTCGTGTCTTACGTCGCGTCCTTGGGTGGTTCTGGATAATGTCTCAGAGAATCGAGATCCCCTCGACCTTTGTCGGCTAACATCTCCATTAATCTCTCGCCGGCTTCACCCGCCACGAATTGCTTGACTCGTCTATCCTGTACAGTATCGAGCTGGCTTGGCGAGCCATCAAAGAGTATTTGCGATTCGCCTGGTTTGAGTCGAGCGAACGGGTAAAGCATGATTATACGATCAGCAATCTTGCGTGCCGAATGCATGTCGTGCGTAATCACAATACTCGTTACTTCGTATCGTTTCCTGGTTCGAATGATCAGCTCGTTGATCACATCACTCATGATGGGATCCAGCCCGGTGGTGGGCTCATCGTACAAAAGCAGATCCGGTTCGAGAATTAGTGCTCGGGCCAGACCAACTCTTTTTCTCATCCCCCCAGACAGCTGAGACGGTTTCTTAGGCAAAACGTTTGTTGGTAAGCCAACTTCATTAAGCCGATCTCGAATCAATTGCGATTCGCTTTTCCCCTTCGGAGTACCATGCTGCTTCAGTGGAAACGCAATGTTTTGCTCAATCGTCATGCTGTCAAAAAGAGCGGCATTCTGAAAGACGAATCCAAATCGCTTTCGCAACGCGGTCATCGACGCGTCGGTGAGAGACTTGATGTTCATTCCGTCAAAAAAAATGTTGCCCGATGTTGGGGCCACTAATCCGACAATCGTTTTGAGCAACATCGTTTTGCCACAACCGCTCTCGCCGATTATGGCTACCGTTTGCCCCTTGGGAATCGAAATCGAAATCTCACTGAGAATCGTTTGCTTTCCAAAACGAAGCGATAGGCCTTCGGTTTCTACCAAGGCGCGAGAGCCGGGACTCGATTCGTCGAGTACTTGTTCCAAAAGACTTGCGTTCATTAGAACAACTTGGTCCCTCTCGGCCACAAAGCATACTCGATCCCATTAAGCATCAGATTCAAAACAATATCCAAAGCGAGAATCATGACAAAGCTTTGTACGAACGCTGTGGTTGCTGCTCGACCAACCCCATCCGCTCCAGGTAAACAATGAAACCCATGGTAACAACTTACCACCGATATGATGGCTCCGAAAACAATGCTTTTGAAAATGCCCGCAAACAAATCAAAGCCATTCACGAAATCGCGGCTGTTACGCAAGTACTGAGCGTGGTCGATGCCCAGCACAATTACGCTGTGAAAGTACCCTCCAACGATTCCCATAAAGTCCGCCATTACCGTTAACGCAGGAATGAGTAGAACACACGCGAGGAATCTTGGTACAACGAGGTAATGTATGGGGTTGGCGCCCATACTTATGAGTGCATCAATTTGTTCAGTGACTCGCATAGTGCCAATAACTGCTGCCATTGCACTGCCCACTCTACCCGCCAACATTGTTGCCGCGAGAACAGGGCCTAGCTCGCGAACTAGCGATTTATTGATGACCGCCCCAAGCCTCGTTTCCAGGCCAATGTTCTTAAACTGATCGTAGCTGTGAATCGCCAACACCATTCCAATAAAGGTACCGGTGAGGGCAACGACTGGTAGGCTTAACACGCCGACAGAGTAGAAGTTGGGAAGAAGCGTGTCTTTCTTTGGCTTCGCGGTAAACATCCAGCGAAACATTTGAAAAGCAAATAACGAGATGTCTCCCAGCACAGTCAAGCCTGAGACGACGACGCTGCCCCACGCGACAGCGATCTTCTCGATACCCCTGGGGAACCGCGATCGAATTGTGGAAGTCCCATTTTCAGACATCATGATGTTACCATCGGTTGTCAAATCGCGTAACTTGAGCAAACTTTGCCGATCAAGCGGAATTTTAGGGGCCAGAATGAGTCTGAAGGCCCAGAAAATCGACTTGTTACACCTTACGACAACTTAACGTGCTTTCTTTTGCTGGCTAATTCCAATGCGTTAAGTACCAACTTTTTCAAGAAAAGGCAGCATTCTACGAACACTCCTCCGTAATACAATTTTCTAGAAAGCGCATCCGCGGGATAGCGAATTGCATTGCGAATGAATTCGATGGCTTTCGTCGACGTATATTTACCTGGTGAAAGGAAACCCTAATGGAGAGGCAACTAGTCATGAGTGGACCTGGCTCGGCCGGCAATGTAATCAGTGCTTTAGCAAGCTTTGTTTATCCAGGCCTGGGGCAGCTCGTTCAAGGACGTTTAATCGCTGCACTCGTGTTTTTTGTTATGGCTACATTGCTTTGGTTTGTTCTGCTCGGCTGGATCATTCATATTTGGGCCACCATCGATGCCGCCCTCTATCGGGGGTAACACGAGCAGAATAGAATTCGGGCCCGTCGTTTTGTTGTCTTTTTGTCTGTTCGCTCCGTATCTGTGCCGTATCGAAACGCTCTATATGCCATTACAGAAACTTGGAAGCCATCCGCTTTTTCTTTTGATGACCTCTTTTCTTTGTGCTATCGGGCTGATGTTGCTGTATGCGGTCTATCTAGAATTAAAGCATGGGCGAACAGGTTGGTTGCGCGTAATCTTGGCAGCCGGAATTGTCTATGGACTCGCCGACGAGTTTGGGTTTAACCTCTTTTCGCCACCATCATTGACGATCGTTTGTTCGATATTGTTTTCCGCAGCTTGGCTTGTGGATGTCATCGAACGTCGCGAAAGATCAAACGCGACGGTTTCGAAAGATTGAGCATAAGCAACTTGAGAGCTTGGTCGGTCTATTGCCCTTATGCTATTACCCTTGTGGAAGGGGAATGGGGCCGATGTTGGCGAATCCTAGCAAACGTACTTGATTGGTAGGTTGTTGCTGCAACTATTAGCAAGTGTTACTGTTTTCGATGGCGAATTACGAAACCCTCTCAAGATTCTTTGCTCCACCCGACGCAATGATCCCGAGACCAATCGAGTTAGGCTTGTTACTGTAGGTCTAGATAGAGAATGGGTCAGACTATGAAAATCCGATGCTTGAAAGCAAAGCTGATCCAGGGTTACGCACGTCGATAAGCGGCAATAGACAAGATTCTCGGATCTTCTCTGTCGGAGGTGTGTTCCGAAATAATCTTAGAAGAATCTGAACAGGCTCGAGGTTGCGGTATTCCGAGGACATTGCGCAGTCCATTGAGCTCCATTCGGGATAATCTCAGCGAACTCTGCGTAAACCAGCCTACATCTGGACTAAAGGTTTCGGATCGCAAAACGATCGGCCGGTCTTTCTCGTTTGCCTCTAAGACCAAAACGAGGCGCTCAGTCGAGTCCTTTCCAGGAACTACCGCAACGATCTGTTCTTCGCGAGTCAAGGCAAATCTCCTTTTCAAATCTCCAGAGGCAACCTACGTTGTCGATTTTAGCCAGAGCAAGATACTTAACAAGTCTTATTGAGACATTGTCTCAGAATTAGGTAGGCGCAAAAAAAAGGCGTTCCGTGTTAGGAACGCCCCTTATGGATTTCGAACAGCACGGTTCTATTTTCCTTCAGCACTGCCATCAGTGGCAGGCTTATCCTCAGATTTCGACTCCTCGGAGTCAGACTTCTTTTCGGTATCTTCTTTGGACTCATCATTGGAATCACCATCCCCAGGGCCGCCACCCATTGACGCTCCGCCCGGGTTGATCGGTGGGACATAATCAGGTGGAGGTGTTACCACCTTTGCCTTCTGATTCTCCTGGAACAACATAACTTGTGTCATGATCGGTTTCGCTGCGAATAAAGCGACTATGCCGATTACCACAATGATGATTAAACGAATCTGCTGGCCTTTCATGATCTTCTCTGGACTTACAGAGGTCCGCCTGGGGGAGTTGGAGCTGCTCCCTTTGCTCCCTTAGTTAGATCTTCGGAAGGTGGAGCTACGTTTTCAGCAGGCTTGACGCTAGTGTCTGGTCCGCATCCAATTGCACCAAGAGCTAAAATTGCTAGTAACAAGTATCGCATTCTGAAAAACTCAATCTGTTAACGAATTGAAAAGAGCCCGACACAATGTCGGGCTCAAAGTTCAAACCAAATCTAAAAGAAACTAGTTCTGGATAGATGCTACGGTGCCGTCTGCACGACCGCTTAGGTTGAGGATCAAGGTGTCGTCAGTGTTGTCGTTTAGACCTTGAACGGATCCGTCAGCCATGGTGTACTGAATGACTCCGCCAGCATGCTTGGACGAGAATCTCCAGCCTTGGAACCACCAGCAGCCTTCACCAATATCGCAGATCGTGTCGGCACCGAAACCAGCTCCCCAGCCAGTGGAGGTTCTGTATGGGTTACGCATGACTTCTGTGAACAAAGGCCCGCAGTTCCAAGAGTGTGCAGTGATTCGGCGACCACTCTTAGCAATTTGGTTCGAGTAAGCACCGATGACTTCACCGAACATCAACACGTTGCTGGATCCGTCAGTTACACCACCGAAAGTGGTCTTGCTTCGGTTCCAGAAAATACCTGCACGATCAACACGGTTCATGCCGTTCGTAACGCCAGCGGCAACAGGATTGGTTACCATACCAGCTTGACCAGCAACACCGAGGTAGTTGGTAACACCGTAGGTGGACTGAACGTTACCAGTCCAAAGAATTCCCCATCCCCAACCTGGGTTGGTGTTGATTCTGTGTACCAAGTATCGTGGGCCAGTATCATCAACTGCATCGGATGGACAGAGGAAAGCACCGATTCGGTTCGATACCAAAACGTCCAACGCATTCGTTGGGGTCGCAGTTGGAGTTGCTTGCCAGAAACCAGCGTGTCTCCAACGATCGGTTGTAGGCACGTTGTCAACGTTGCCAGCCAAGTTCAATTCACGCCATTGTGCAAATGGCTCGTAAAGAGCAGTTTGCTCCATGAATGGGAGAATGAAAGGCAGAGTTCCGATGTACGGAGCTCGCTCTGGCCATCCAACTCCGCCAGGAGAAGTGGTAAACCAACTGAAGTCGGTTTGACCATTTTCGATGCCTGCGATCAACCCTGGTGGGAATCGCTTGTATGCACTCTCGAAGTTGAGAGCAGCAAGACCGATTTGCTTTAGATTGTTCTGGCAGCTCATCCGACGTGCGGCTTCACGAGCAGCTTGAACGGCTGGTAGCAAAAGACCAACCAAGATACCAATAATGGCAATAACAACGAGCAACTCGACCAAGGTGAAACCTCGATGACGAGCAACAATACGCTTCTTCATGAACTAAACCCTTAATAAGAAGAAGAAAAAAAATAAAAACGCCTTTTCGAAACAACTTCTAAGGCTCTTGCGAACACTTAGGACATGTATCCGAATCCGCTGTGGGAGGGCTAAACCCGTCGCGGAGTCGCGTGTGTGAGTGCAACTGCTCTATCAAAACAAGCGGAGAATATTTGTCAACTATCCAAAATTCGCCGAAACTTTATGGAAGTCTCGATTAATCTTGGAGTAGCTGAGCTTCATTCAGCCAAAAAACAAGGTTTTTGCATGGTTTGCGAGCTGATTCCGTCATCGATCAATCCTTGCACTTGCCCTGATAATTTTTAAAAAAAATCAAAATAATCCCAGGTTAGAATTTCAGACACTTATACTGGTGGTTTAGGGTTGGTTTTGCATAAGATCGGCTTCTGATCGCGGCGGCCTAAGGCTTGACAATTTTAGAAATCTTCAATCGAGCCACCCCGTTGGGGGGGGCTGTTTTGTCTGCTCATTAAATCGCATTAACTTCACGCTGTCTGATAATTACTTCTGGCTCTCTTTGCATGGTTAAGGGGACGTTTGAGAATGGGATTGGGTGTGGCATAGCCAATTCCCCCCCTTCGAACCTGCTATGATGACGCTATCGCGATGTCAGCGTTACGAAGCGATCTTCCATCGATAGAATCCCACCCAAACTACCCTACCTCAACAAAGGTCACGTAACAGATGAACTCTTCTCGCCGCCTTTTTTTAAATCAAACATTCACAGCTGTCGCTGCGTCACACTTTGCTTCTCGATCCATGGGGGCTTCTCAATCCCTGGGGGCGTCGAATAATGCCGGTCGGCTTCGTCTGGCAAGTATCGGTGTCGGCGGTATGGGGGCAGCCGATCTCCAGTCATTGAGCTCTCACCAAGATGTGGACGTTGTTGCTCTATGTGATGTTGATAGCAACAATTTAAATGCGGCAGCTCAAAAGCATCCCAAAGCAAAACTCTTTCGTGATTTCAGGAAGATGTTTGACGAGTTGAGTCAGGAAATCGATGCGGTTTCGGTATCGACCCCAGATCACACGCATGCTCCCGCGGCAATGACTGCAATGAATCATGGAAAGCATGTTTATTGCCAAAAACCACTCACTCACGATGTTTACGAGTCTCGCCAACTAAAAAAGATCGCCCAAGAGAACAAGGTTGTGACGCAGATGGGGACGCAGATTCACTCCGCGACACAGTATCGTACTGCCGTAAAGCTGGTTCAAAGCGGAGCAATTGGAAAGATACGCGAAGCCCACTCTTGGAGCAATAAAACGTGGGGTTACGAAGGCCCCGCTCCTGTCAGTTCGCCCGTGCCGGATCATCTCGATTGGAACCTTTGGCTTGGTACATCTACCGAGATCCCTTACTCTCAAGGGCATTATCATCCCGGCAGTTGGCGTCGCTGGTACGCATTCGGATGCGGGACGATGGGGGACATGGCAATACACATCCTGGATCCTGTTTTTTCTGCGTTACAACTCGGTGCGCCGACTAGCGTGATATCCAGCAGTTCTGCCCCACCAAAGAATTCATATGGGATGCAGAATCACACTCGCTATCGCTTTCCTGCGACCCAATACACAACCAACGATTTCATTCTTACATGGAGCGATGGCGGTAAAATGCCCGACACAGAAGAATGGCCTCTGCAACTTGCAAATAGCAAGCGAATGGGGTTGCCAGATCAAGGCTCTATATTCTTGGGCGAGAAAGGCGCCATTCTCCTTCCTCACGTGGCGATGCCAGTTTTGCTTCCTGCTCAAGACTTTGTCGACTACAAAATTGATGCCGCACCCGATGGGAATCATTACCACCTCTTTGTTGATGCGTGCCTCGGTGGCAAACCGACCACTGCTAACTTTGGATATGCAGGACCTCTAACGGAAGCCGTATTGCTCGGAACTCTGGCTAATCGATTTCCTGGGGCAGACCTAGATTGGCAAGCTGATGAA
>Ga0315899_10002369_pt1 | contig 20884 bp, 19 predicted proteins | sample LakEriMetagenome_2_FD_203518 | JGI IMG/M metagenome (GOLD analysis project Ga0315899, IMG submission 203518) | Freshwater fungal communities from buoy surface, Lake Erie, Ohio, United States - Buoy 4 MA112 | ecosystem: Environmental > Aquatic > Freshwater > Lake | place: USA: Lake Erie, Ohio... | reverse complement strand
TCGAGGGCGCGAAAATAACATAGCAATCCTCCTTCGCCAAAAATATTGACTCGACTACGCTCGGCAACCTTCAACCTTCAACCTTCAACTTTCAACCTTCAACTAAGTGAACCACAAAAAAAGGCTGCCTATCGGACAGCCTCATCTATTTCCATTAAACGGTGATCACTCAATCACCACGGTCTCTTCATTGGTCTTCATTTCTTCAATTTTAATGATGCCCTCCCCTTCCAGTGATCCTTTAGATGCTTCTATATCCAATACCGCAAAGCCTGCTTGGCCTTCTTGGTAATCGTTTGTAAAATCAAAACTTACTTTGCCCGTACCGTTGGTCACCTGAGTAGTGTCGAACCGTATTTCATTGGGCGGAGGTGGGGTTTCAGAAGAAACTGCATACAACCGAACCGATGCCCCGGGGACAGCTTCTCCATCGGCATTCACCACAGTTATGGTGGCAATAGTCTGCTGATCTTTCTGGCAACCGGAAATAGCAGCAATCATCAGCATCGAGAAGATTCCGCCAACAATGAATTTCGTGCTTTTGTTCATCATAGTTCGCAAATTTAAACAAAGCTCATTAACTCCAAGCGTTTTTGATTTGAACCCACAACATGATTTTCCTTCAACCTCTGTTCATAAGCCCACATGCAGCTTATGATTCCTGTATTACATTCGTGACCTCAATTTTTACAGCTATGAAAAGACTCTACATCTCTTTGGTAGGTTGCGTTGCCTTGGTTCTATTCAGCAGCGCTTCCGGTTGCAAGAGCAACAGCTCTACCACCGACAAAAACACAAGCGCTGCTCCTGCAGTGCAACAAACCCAGCCTGCTCAGGTCTCCACTCCTGAACCGGCTCCGGCAGCGCCTTCAGCAGCTGTTGCATCAGCCAAAGGCCCCGTTGTAAAAATCTCAACTCCGTTCGGCGACATGACGGTGATGCTCTATAATGAAACACCCCGCCACCGCGACAACTTTTTGAAACTGGCAGGAGAGAAATTCTACGATGGCTTGCTCTTCCACCGTTGCATAAATACATTCATGATTCAGGGTGGCGATCCTCAAAGCCGCGGCGCTGCTGCCGGCGTAATGCTTGGTGGTGGAGGCCCGGGATATACCATTCCTGCTGAATTCAACGCCGCATTCTTGCATAAAAAAGGCGCTTTGTGCGCAGCCCGGCAAGGCGACCAAATCAACCCGCGCAAAGAGTCGAGCGGAAGCCAGTTCTACATCGTTCAGGGTAAAACCTATACCGATATGGAGTTAAACCAAATGGAAGCCAACATCGCTGCTAAGAATCCGGGATTCAAATACACCGATGCTCAGCGCACAGCCTATAAGACCATCGGCGGAACACCCATGCTCGATATGGAATACACCGTCTTCGGAGAAGTTATCGACGGTCTTTCAGTTATCGACAACATCGCTACGCAAAAGACCTTGCGCGGTGATCGTCCGGAGAAGGATGTCACCATGAAAATGGAAATCATCAAGGGGAAATAATACGATGCTGGAAACCATCCAACAGCACCTGGCCGACATTGCAGCATACCAGGCAAACACTGCCGAAGAGGTTGAGAACTTCCGAATCAAATACCTCGGACGCAAGGGCATCCTAAACGATTTGTTTGAAGGGTTCAAGCAAGTTGCCCCCGATCAAAAAAAGGTACTCGGACAAGAATTGAACAAGCTCAAAACCGCTGTTCAAGTTCGTCTCGATGCGCTGCAGTCTGCCACCTCAACGACCGGAAGCGCAGCCGAAGGTATCGACTGGAGCAGGCCCACGGGCGCCATTCCACTCGGCACTCGCCATCCACTCTCCATCGTGCGAAGAGAAATACTCGACATCTTTTCTCGCATTGGATTCACAGTGGCCGATGGTCCGGAGATTGAAGATGACTGGCATGTATTCTCGGGACTCAACTTCCCACCCGAACACCCGGCGCGTGATATGCAAGACACATTCTTCATTCACAAACCAACGCTAGAGGGAGAAAAAGAAATGGTCTTGCGCACGCACACGAGCAGTGTACAAGTGCGCGCCATGGAAAACCAGCAGCCTCCGCTCCGTATCGTAATGCCGGGCCGCGTGTATCGCAATGAAGCTGTGAGCTCACGAGCGCATTGTCAATTCCACCAAATAGAAGGTCTGTACATTGACGAAGGAGTATCGTTTGCCGATATGAAACAAGTACTGCAATACTTCACACAAGAATTTTTCGGTAAGGCTCAAATACGTTTGCGCCCGTCCTACTTCCCTTTCACCGAACCAAGCGCTGAGATGGATGTGTATTGGGGGCTCAACAGCGAAGCCGATTACCGCATTACAAAAGGCACGGGTTGGCTGGAAATTATGGGCTGTGGCATGGTCGATCCCGAAGTTCTGCGCGCGAGCGGCATTGATCCTGATAAATACAGCGGCTTCGCCTTCGGCATGGGCATCGAACGTATTACCATGCTTCGATATCAAATCGATGACCTGCGAATGTTCTTCGAAAACGATGTTCGTTTTCTTCGTCAATTTAACTCGTAACACACCCATAGGAGGAGAAATATGAAATTACTTTCTACCCTTTGTATTGTTCTGAGCGCCCTATTCTGTTTCGCTCAGTCACCCAATAAATTTTCATATCAAGCGGTGGTGCGTGATGCATCAAATAATCTCGTTGCCTCACAAACCGTTGGGGTAAAAATCAGTTTGCTATTCAATACTCCTACAGGAATCATTGTTTATCAAGAGACGCATTCTCCCCTTTCCAATGCCAACGGACTTATAACACTGGAAGTAGGCGGAGGCCAAGTGGTTGCGGGCGACATGGCATCTATCGATTGGGGCGCAGGTTCGTATTATATCAAAACTGAGATAGATCCTGCGGGTGGCACCAATTATTCAATTGTCTCGACAACACAATTACTCAGTGTCCCTTTCGCTCTTTACGCAGCGAATGGAGGCGGTGAACCGGGACCACAAGGACCCGCAGGACCGCAAGGGCCACAAGGACCTACAGGTGCAACAGGTGCAACAGGTGCAACAGGTGCAACCGGCCCTTCCGGCCCACAAGGACCTGCCGGAGCAACAGGTGCTGCGGGCGCTACTGGCGCTGCAGGCCCACAAGGTCCAATCGGTCCACAAGGACCCCAAGGTCCCGCCGGAAACTTCGCCAATGGTTCTGCCCCTGGTGAAATGCTTTACTGGAACGGATCTGCTTGGGTTGCTATTGCACCTGGAACAGACGGGGAAACACTCAGTTTTTGCAATGGTTTTCCTACATGGGGACCATGCCCTGAGCCACCGGTTCAAGTAGGTAGTTTCTATCAAGGAGGTGTGGTATTCTACGTGGATGGTACCGGCCATGGTTTAATTGCCGCCACGAGCGATCAGAGTATCGGTGCCTTGTGGGGCTGTGAGGGAACTTCTATGACGACTCAAAATACAGTTGGAACCGGGCTGGTGAACACCGAAACTATTTATGTTTCATGTCAAGATGCAGACATTGCCGCTCGTATCTGCTATGATTTAGAACTAAATGGTTACACTGATTGGTTCCTGCCTTCAAAAGACGAACTAGATCTCATCTATCAAAATCAAGCATCTATAGGCGGTTTCAACAATGGATTATACTGGAGCTCTTCTCAAGCGACACCAACTACTGCCTATTACAAAAATTTTAGCAACGGCAACAGCAGTTCAAACTTCAAAGAGGGTTACTACTATCGGGTTCGAGCAATCCGATCCTTCTAACTTTACGATGACTTATTGTAATACCTACAAAAACAAAGATTCCTTGCTGTTGAATGAGCAAGAAACCTATATTTGCTTTCCTTAGAAAAACACTATGGCTACTGAAATCGCCACCGGCAAAACCACAGCAAAAAAAGCAGCTTCATCGCGCTTCGGAAAAGACACCTACATCAAATGGTATCGCGAGATGCTATTGATGCGTCGATTCGAAGAAAAGTGCGGTCATCTCTATATCCAGCAAAAGTTCGGAGGATTCTGTCACCTTTACATCGGACAAGAAGCCATTCTTTCCGGCATGATGGAGGCTATTCGTCCGACAGACAAAGTTATTACCGCTTACCGCGACCATGCGCATCCGCTAGTAATGGGTTCAGACCCCAAAAAAGTGATGGCCGAACTTTATGGCAAGGCTACGGGCCTTTCAAAAGGTAAAGGTGGATCGATGCACATGTTTGACAAGGACCGAAACCTGTTTGGCGGTCACGGTATCGTTGGGGCACAGATCCCAATGGGTGCCGGTATAGCTTTCGCCGATAAATACAACGGCAACGACAACGTAACACTCACCTTCTTCGGTGATGGTGCAGCACGTCAAGGTGCATTGTTTGAAACCTTCAACATGGCCATGACATGGAAGTTACCGGTAATATTCATTATCGAAAACAACCAATACGCAATGGGTACTTCCATTGAACGCACCTCCAACGTAACCGACCTTTCACAGTTGGGAGCATCATTCCTTATGCCAAGTGAATCTGTTGATGGCATGCGCCCGGAAGCAGTATGCGAAGCCATCGAGCGTGCCGCTGAGCGAGGTCGCAAAGGCGAAGGTCCAACCCTTCTCGATATCCAAACCTATCGCTATAAGGGTCACTCCATGAGCGACCCGCAGAAATACCGCACGAAGGAAGAAGTTGCGGAATACCAAAGTCAAGACCCCATTGAACACGTGTTGCGTGTTATTCGTGAAAACAAGTGGATGACCGAAACGGAAATTGAAGAGGTTGAAACCGATGTGAAAACATTAGTTGATGATTCAGTAAAATTCGCTGAAGAATCACCACTTCCAACAGCTGATGAGCTATATAAAGACGTTTACACTCAGGATGACTATCCATATGTAAACGATTAATCTTTTAGACAAAAAACCTCAAGAGAAAAACAAGTTATGGCAGAGATAGTACGTATGCCCAAGTTGAGCGATACCATGACAGAAGGTACCGTTGCATCGTGGAATAAGAAAGTGGGTGATAAGGTGAAGAGCGGCGAAGTGCTTGCCGAAATCGAAACCGATAAGGCTACCATGGAGTTTGAATCGTTTCAGGACGGAGTGCTTCTTCACATCGGCGTTGAAAAAGGAAAGACTGCGAAAGTTGATTCTATCCTCGCAATTTTGGGTAAGGAAGGGGAAGACGTTTCTGCGCTCATTGCTGCTGAGGCTGCCGGCGCACCTGCCGTTGCCGCAGAAACTGTTTCTGCTCCTATCACTGCCTCAGCTGCTGCCCCGGCAGTCGCTGCAGCTCCTACTGCTCCGTCAGTCGCAGCGGCTCCTGTAGTCGCCGCACCTGCAGCCAACGGACGCGTAAAAGCATCACCTCTGGCTAAGAAAATTGCAGAAGAAAAAGGAATTAACATCGGTAATGTAGCAGGCAGTGGAGATGGTGGTCGTATCGTGCGACGCGATGTAGAGAATTTCACTTCTACCGTTCCGGCAACATCAGCCTATGTGCCTGCATTTGTTCCGGCAGGTACAGAAAAATATACTGAGGAGAATGTGTCGCAGATGCGCAAAACCATCGCACGTCGCCTCGCGGAAAGCAAATTCACAGCTCCGCATTTCTATCTCACGATGGAAATCGACATGGACAATGCCATAGCTGCTCGCAAATCGATAAACGATAGTGGCACCGCTAAGATCTCATTCAATGACATGGTGGTAAAAGCCTGTGCTATGGCGCTGCGCTTACACCCTAAAGTAAACTCTTCCTGGAGAGGCGAAACCATTCGCTACAACGAGCACGTGCACATCGGTGTTGCTGTTGCAGTGGATGAAGGACTATTGGTACCTGTAGTGCGTTTTGCCAATGAAAAAGGGCTTTCGCAAATTGGTGCTGAAGTAAAATCATTCGCCGAAAAAGCAAAGAGCAAGAAACTTCAACCGAGCGATTGGGAAGGAAATACCTTCACCATCTCTAACCTCGGTATGTTTGGTATAGAAGAATTCACGGCCATCATCAATCCGCCCGACGCATGCATTTTGGCCGTTGGCGGAATTAAGTCAACACCTGTTGTAAAGAATGGAGCTGTTGTTCCCGGGAACATAATGAAAGTGACCCTGAGCTGCGATCACCGCGTGGTAGATGGAGCATCGGGGGCGGCATTCTTACAGACATTGAAGGCGTATTTGGAAAACCCGGTGATGATGCTTGTGTAGCATATCAGGATTATAGGATTGTAGGATTATAGCGCGGAGTCACCCTATAATCCTACATTCCTCTAATCCTACAATCCTAATTAAACATTTCCTTAACCCGCTGAAAAAAGCTCTTGTCTTTCGTTCCGGGCGCGGGTTTGAAGTTGTCTGATTCGCGCAACTTTTCAAGCAATTTCTTTTCCTCGTCATTGAGCTTTTGGGGTGTCCAAACGTTAATGTTCACCAGTAAGTCGCCTTGACCATAGCCGTTTACTTCCTTCAAGCCTTTTCCTTTCAAGCGAAGTATTTTACCACTTTGCGTTCCGGCATCAATTTTTACTTGTGCCTTGCCCTTTACCAGTGGAATTTCAACGGTTGAACCCAGCGAGGCATCAGCGAAGTTGACATACAAGTCGTAGTAGAGGTTTACACCATCACGCTTCAATTCAGTGTGCTCTTCTTCTTCAATCTGCACTAACAAATCTCCGGGGATTCCACCATAAGGGCCTGCATTACCCTTACCTGCCACATTGAGTGTCATACCTTCACCAACACCCGCAGGTATATTAATTTCAATCAGTTCTTCTTCGCGCTTCTGTCCGTTTTCATCTGCATCCTTTGGTTTCGATTTTACCATTTTACCTACACCATGACAAGAAGGACAAGTGGATGTTGTAGCCATCTGACCCAATATAGTGTTGGTTACACGTCGCACTTGGCCTTGACCTTTGCACGTGCCGCACGTATCGAAGGTGACGTCCGAGGCGTTTACCAATTTGAATACTTTGATTTTCTTGGTGCAGCCATTAGCAATCTCTTCCAGATTCAATTTCACTTTGATGCGCAGGTTCGAACCTTTTGCACGTCGCTGACCTCCACCACCACCAAATCCACCACCGAATGCTCCTCCGAAAATATCACCGAAGTTGCTGAAGATGTCGTCCATGTTCATGTGGCCGCCGCCAAAGCCACCTTGCGGACCGGCATGACCAAACTGATCATACTGCGCTTTCTTTTGAGGGTCGCTCAACACACCATAGGCGTCAGCTGCTTCTTTGAATTTTTCTTCAGCAGCCTTATCACCCGGGTTTTTATCAGGGTGATATTTAATCGCCATTTGTCGGTAGGCTTTTTTAATCTCGGCCTCAGAAGCCGACTTGGAAACCCCCAGTATATCGTAATAATCTCGTTTTGCCATGATTTGTTTTCTTATTGTCCGATAACCACCTTTGAATAGCGAATTACCTTGTCGTGTAAGGTATATCCTTTCTCCACCTCATCTACTACCTTGCCTGCCATATCAGGCATCACAATTTGAGTTATCGCTTCATGATAATCGGTATCGAATGGCTGTCCTTTAGCGTCAATGGGTTTAAGCCCCTTTGACTCTAGCTTTCGATAAAGCTTTTGATGGATGAGAACAAATCCTTCCCGCACCACCTCAATATCTGCAACCGTAGCGTTCGCTTGCACGGCTCGATCGAAATCATCCACTACCGGCAGCAGCTCCTTCATTAATTCTCCGGAGGCTGTTGCAAGTAAATCAGACTTCTCCTTCATGCTGCGCTTGCGGAAATTATCAAACTCAGCATATAAGCGCATGTATTTGTCTTTCCAATCAGCCGCCTCCATGCGAGCCTTACCCAACTCATCGGCAGGTAGCTCTTGATCGGCTTGACCTTGCTCCCCCATATCAGGCGAGTGCGAATCTGTAAGTATTGGATCTTGCTCGGTTGAACTTGTGTTTTTCGTTTCTTCTGTATTCATTGTATTTGTAATGAAAAATCTTCTTCGTGTTGTCAAGTTTTTTGCCAACCACCTGCTAGGGTCAAAGTGTCAGCAATTGGCGCTTGTTCAATGCCAATAGTACCCTCAACTACGTCACAAGTGCTGACAAAAATAAAAAGGCCCCGCATTATGCGAGGCCTTTAACTTTATAATGGAATTTACCTAGAAACTCTTTACATACATGTCCAGTTGCTTATGCAACTCTAGACCGCGCAGATTTTTGGCTACAATGATTCCGTTTTCATCAATCAGGAAACTCATAGGGATACTAGAAATACCATATACAGCAGCTGCACTGTTTTGCCATCCTTTCAAGTCACTTACGTGATTCTTCCATACGAGTCCGTCTTTTTCGATAGCATCCTTCCAGGCATCCACATTCTGATCAAGCGAAACCGAGAAAATATCAAATCCTTTAGCGGTTTTCCAAGTCGCAACTTTATACTTCTCATATGCACTGACAACATGGGGGTTCTCTCGACGACATGGTCCGCACCAAGACGCCCAAAAGTCAATCAACACCATTTTTCCTCGCAGCGAAGAGAGTTTGATATCTTTTCCATTGATACCCGCCATAACAATATCCGGGGCTTCATCGCCGATTGCGGTTCCAATCTTTACGGTCTTGGCAGAGGCGAGCTGTGTCTGGGCAGTCTGCTCGTTCCCGGTAAAGCTATACGTTGCTCCTATTCCGGCAGCAATAAGAAGGGCGAATGCAATTTTTTTCATCTGGATTTTTTTACTGGGTTAAATTTAAAACACTTGGCTCGACCGCAGTCAAACATGTTGCCAAATTAATCAATTCGCTTAATGTCGGCTCCTATAGCTCGCAAGCGGTGTTCAATATTTTGGTATCCACGATCGATTTGTTCAATGTTGTGAATAGTGCTCTTGCCATTCGCTGCTAATGCAGCTATAAGCATGGATACGCCGGCGCGTATATCAGGCGAAGACATCGTAATACCGCGCAATTTTGTTTCACGATTGCTGCCGATTACGACTGCACGATGTGGATCGCACAAAATAATCTTCGCACCCATATCGATCAGATTATCGACAAAGAACAACCTGCTCTCAAACATCCATTGATGAATTAGCACGCTGCCTTTGGCTTGTGTAGCTGTTACCAACGCAATTGAAATCAAATCGGGAGTAAATGCAGGCCAGATACCATCACGTATGGTTAATATCGAACCATCAATCAGGTTTTGAATTTTGTAGGATTCCTGAGCAGGCAAATAAATGTCATCTCCTCTAAATTCCATTTCAATTCCCATCTTGCGAAATACCGATGGAATGATTCCTAAATCAGGTATAGAACAATTGCGGATAGTAATCTCCGACTGCGTGGTGGCTGCAAGGCCGATAAAACTTCCAATCTCAATCATATCAGGTAGCATTCGATGTTCTGTACCACCCAACCGATCGACTCCCTCAATGATTAGTTTATTGGAACCAATACCACTGATTTTTCCTCCCATACGATTAATCATCTTGCACAACTGCTGCAAGTATGGCTCGCTGGCCGCATTATAAATAGTGGTTTCTCCTTTGGTTAGCGAAGCAGCCATTACAATGTTAGCTGTTCCCGTAACCGAAGCTTCATCCAAAAGCATATAGGTACCGCGAAGATTCTTAGCGTTAATCTTATAAAAGCGATCGTCCTTCAAATGTTCAAAGGTGGCTCCCAGCGCTTCAAATCCGCGCAAGTGCGTGTCCACAGGGCGTCGGCCTATTTTATCGCCACCAGGTTCAGGTATATATGCAACACCAAAGCGCGCAAGCAGCGGACCAATAATCATGATTGAACCGCGCAATGCACCGCCCTTCTTCTTAAAATCATCGGTGAGCAAGTATTCCAGATTCACATTCTTGGCCTCGAATGCATACGTGTGGTCATCTATCTTCGACACATCAACGCCCATTTCACCCAACAAATCTATCAGCTTCATCACATCCCGAATATTCGGAATATTTGAAATGACCATTCTTTCTTCTGTAAGAAGGACCGCCGAGATAATTTGTAATGCTTCGTTTTTCGCTCCTTGCGGAATTACTTCACCGTGGAGTTTCTTTCCTCCGATAATTTCAAATGATGCCATGCATAAAATATTTGGTATTCAAAGAACACCCTGTATGCAAGGCACAAAAGACTGCTTTCAGAAAATTATCGACATAGATAGGTGATTATCGGAATTACTTCACCACCTTCATGCGCTTTCGCTCAGGCATACCCATATAAGTAAGAGCAATCTCGGGTCCTCCTGCTCTGCCATCGATAAAGGGCATTTTAGCCAATCGTATATCATAGCCCAAGCTGATGGCTGCAAATCGCTTGTATTCAAAACCAATGTAAGGCGATATTGCATCTTTCCAGCGATAGTATACACCGGCTCTCGCAAGGCTTGCCGTTTTAACGTTGGTATACTTAGACTCCTCACCAATTCGATACTCCACCGTTACACCCATCATTACTTCATTGGCGCCGCTTTGTCGTTGCACCAATGCGTCGTATTTCATATCGATATGATCATATCGCTTTATCCATGCCGCTTTGTATACCTGCCTTACACGCATTCGGTCGTCGCCTCGCGCAATCATTGTTATTTGTTGATTAGCGTGGTATAGCGCATATCCTAAATCAAAACGACGCTTCGCTCGATGTTTCCACTGAAACCCTGCGCCTATATCAACAAAACTGCGGCTAGAAGTAATAAACCGCTCCCGATCATCTAAGGTTGGATCGTACGTTATACCATTGTATTGAGAATCCCAAGCTAAGCCTTCGAAATTAATACTGCGCTGCTCAAACCCCAGCTGAACGCCCGCCGAGAGCAGGTCATCCCCGGAAGCAACTAAGTTATAGGCTGAGGTTCCTCGAACCGATAAAGTACGTTGTTGGGCCATACTAGCGGCATCTTGTAAAACCAGTAATCCAAATCCGAAAAAATTATCATTGTTCACACTCAACAATTTATATTGAGCATCCACCCCGCTGGTGACGAAACCTGTCCCAATATTTTGCCACTGTCGGCGATGAAGCAAGGTGCCCTTCATCATAGTTTCAAATTGTCCGGTTAGGGCCGGGTTGATTAATTGTGGGCAATTGTTGAACTGCGAAAAATGCATATCTTGAGCATCGGCCCAATTGGTGAGCAAGAACAGAATACCTGCAACACTGTATTTCGTAAATAGTCTTTTCATTTCCATGTAACCTTATCGAATTAATACAACCTCACCTACGCGTTCAATTTTAGTAGCTCCGCCAATCGTAGCCATTAATGTGTAATAGTAACTTCCCGATGGGGCCTGTGAACCGCGTATTTGTCCATCCCAACCTAAGGTTGGTGAGCTGGATTCGAATACAACTTCACCCCAACGACTGTATACTCGAAACTCCATACGGGAGATGAATAATCCTCGCACAAACAGGGTATCATTCTTACCATCCTCATTTGGAGAAAAAATATCCGGCACAAAAACAGGATCCTGAGGTTGTATGCAAAGTGTCAATGACGTTGAATCGGTGCAGCCACCTTCGTTTTCCATTTGCAACGATAGTGTATACTGGCCGGGTTCCTGATAGGCGTGCACCAACCCTTGCCCCGGCGACATAGCTGCCGTAGAACCATCACCGAAATACCATGTTCCGGATACTGCATTCACAGCATTGTTGACCAACTCAATGTTATCCATATTCTCAAATGACACACACAACTCATCAGGCACAATAGTAAAAGAAGCCAAAGGTTCAGTATAGGCAGGAACCGACACACTCGTGTCGCGCTCACAACCATTGCTGTCGGTTATCACAATTTCAACATCACTTCCGGCAGGTGTGGTGTATAGCGAAGAATTTCCAACCTCACCGTTCCACTCTACCGTGTAATTTCCGAACGTGGCAAAAGTCAACTGCACTCTGCCTTCCTCGCCGGGACAAAGTGTATCAGACGTAGTAGCGGAAAAATCGAACCTGGGAAAAACCGTAATGTCGATACTTGTTGTTTGAGGATTAGAACAACCGTCATCAACAAGCAGAGATACCGTAACCGACTCTGTATACGCTTGAGTATTACTAGCCGTATTAGGACCTCCGTTGCTCCATGAATAGGTTATGGTATTACCATCGTAACCGCCATTCACATCAGCTGAAATGGTACATGTTTGTTCGAAGCACACTGGATTATCAGAAGCTACAAGCGGCTCAAGTGAAAGAGGCGGATACACCGTGAACTCCGCAGTATCGGCAGTTTCAGGACAAAAATCAGGAACAATTTTATAGATAACTGTGTATTCACCATCGGACAACTCGGAAGGATTGAATGTATTCGAAGCTAAAGAACCTACCAGCAATCCTCCGACAGGAGTTGTGCTGAAATTGACTTCATAATCCTGATTGCAATACACGTCATTGATTCCGGAGATTACAGGCTCAACTACACGTTCAACTGTAACAAGTATACTATCTCCGCATCCTGCAGGATTAGTCCAGTGCACATAATAAGAGCCTTCCTCAGCCGCTGAGGGATCAAACAAACCGGTTTCTGCATCGACAATACCTGAACCTGACCAACTACCTCCCGGAACGGTTGATGCTAAAATTACGGGCGAATCGCTCGAACAGAAATTCTGTGGCGCATCAGGTAAATTGGGTGAAAAGATACGCACCATCACAGAATCCTCGCAGGAATTCGACAAGTAGTAGATGTAATTCAAACCCACGGGAAGTGCCTGTGGATTGAGAGTAAAGCCGGAGGCGGCAGAACCGTTAATGCCGGGCCCTAACCATGATCCACCCGCCGGATTAACATTGCCCACCAATTCTTCATTTAGATTGACTACACTTCCTGTAACACAAAAGCTTAGTTCTTCAACTTCCACCTGCGGACTAACGATAGTAATATACATTGTATCCACACAACCATTCAATGCCTGATAGGTAATGTATGTTTCCGTATCCTCTGTAAATACACCGGGATTAAACGTTCCGCTTGTGGCGTTGGTTATTGCGCCATCGGGGCTGGCCCACAACCCACCAAAAGGAATGGGTGTAGCATCGAGTACGGCAGGAGCCTCCAACGGGCAGAGTACTTCCGATGCCAAAATATCGATATCCTTAACGAAGATGGAAAAATCCATAGCACATCCATTGATGGCATAATTCAATACAACGTTGCCGGGAGTGGCATTCGAAGGATTAAACGTTCCTGCATTTGGGTTAACGATTCCCGGACCGGACCAAAATCCACCAAATGGAGAAACATCCAACGTTATCTGATCTACTGATTGGCATGCAGGATCGAGAACGTAAGGCCCCGCAATAGTATCGACGTTTACTTCGGTTACATCAATGCAGCCATTCACCTCATACATGGCTTGAAAAGTTCCCGGTGTGGAGGGATCAAACATACCTGTAGGGTCTACCTGGATACCAGACCATATTCCTCCTGCGGGTATTGCATTTAATTGAAAAAGTGCGCTTCCTGGACAAGCTGCTGCTGCCGGTTGAGCTGCTATTGGCGTAACCGTAATCTCCATGCTATCCACACAATTAGCGGAGTTGAAATAGAGTCTATGTGTGCCTTCACCGGCTGAATCGGGGTTAAAATACGTGCTGCCTTGCGCAACTCCCGGCCCCGACCAATTGCCGACTACCCCCGCTTGCAACAGTACTTCAGGGGCAGACTGACAAACCGTTTGATCGGGCGTAAAAATTTCCACATTTTCCAAGCTAATCGTAATGGTTTGTGTTAGCTGTTGTTGTGTTTCCAACTCTGAGATTACAACAGAATAGGTAGTAGTAACGGCCGGACAAATGGTATGTGGTCCTGCGGTTGATAATAGTCCATTACTCCATGCATAGCTATAATTAAAACATCCTTGAGTAAGCACTTGCAAAGAGGTACAACCTCCAGGGCAAACAGAAGGCGAAACGGCCACTATTTCGGCGTTAATCGGACAGTTATCGAAAAGAAATGAAGTGCCCAACTCAAACACGTGTGGATTGCCGCATGCGTCGGGTATACGAAGTGTTAGATTTACCAGAATGTTGCAATTGTATGTCAACGCATGGTCCAGATTAAGCGTTATCAGGTCTGTCATTCCAGCAGCACAGTTAGCATCTATACTTATCACTTCAAACGCTTCAGCACTTGAATTGACGATAAACTCTGCATCATCAAACCAACTGCAAGGCACGGGCGAAGAAAGTTCCACGTTGAATTGAGTCGATTGACAAGCCGGAGGATTGGGCACCGTTAAACCGGGTGGAACGGGCAGCGCCACTTCCGAAGACCAATAGCAACTGAAGCCTGCGGTTGAGATGCTGCCATCGGAGGTAAATACAAGGGTTACTGTTCCACTCGTAGCTACCAATTGACCCGGAGATTGTTGTCCGGTATAAATACCCAACAAACTTCCGGTCGCTTCTGTGCCATCATATAGCGTTAGAAAATCCACATTTTCCTGCAATGAAAAGGCTCCATAAAACGTGAGTGTAACAATGCCATCGGCAGCAATCGTTGTAGTGATGCTTTCATTCAGCCCGTAGGAAGCGGTAGGGCCGCCGCTGTCGTATAAACGCCCGAAACAGTTTGTGATGGTCGTTTGCGACATGTTGAATTGAGGGTAGTCCCATTGCGCGTCAGCCAGCAAAGGCGCGAGCAACATAAACATCACCATTCCCAAGCGAGAATAAGCCTTCATATGCAGATGTAGGGTGTAAAGTACTAAAATATGGTGCAAATTACTACACATTAACCAAGCACACTAGCCATCAATTGCAGGGTCTGTAAACAACTGATTGTCGAATACATGATTCCTCACCTCGCCTATCGCCGACATCCATTTGCATGTTACTTTTGCAGGCATGTCGGTAAATAAAGATATCCGTCGTATCACGACCAATACCCTCCAGGAAATGAAGCAGCGCGGGGAAAAAATCTCCATGCTCACCTCCTATGATTACAGCATGGCTCGACTGGTAGACGGTGCGGGCATCGATGTAATATTGGTTGGCGACAGCGCGAGCAATGTGATGGCCGGGCACGAAACAACCCTTCCCATTACACTTGATCAAATGATTTATCATGCCCAAGGTGTTGTGCGCGCTGCGAAACGCTGCCTTGTTGTGGTAGACTTGCCGTTTGGCTCCTATCAGGGAAATTCGAAAGAAGCGCTCAATTCGGCTATTCGTATCATGAAAGAAAGCGGTGCTCATGCAGTAAAAATGGAAGGGGGAGCCGAAATCCGTGAATCCATTCAACGCATTCTCACCGCCGGCATCCCTGTTATGGGCCACTTGGGACTGACGCCTCAAAGTATTTACAAATTCGGCACCTACCAGGTTAGAGCCAAGGAAGAAGAAGAAGCCGAACGCTTGTTGAGCGACGCACAAGTATTGGATGAATGTGGCTGCTTTGCATTGGTTCTAGAGAAAATTCCTGCAGCTTTGGCCGCTAAGGTTACTGCTTCTATCAACATTCCAACCATTGGTATTGGAGCGGGAGCTGCCGTGGACGGACAAGTACTCGTGGTAAATGATATGCTCGGATATACGGAAGATTTTAGCCCGCGATTCTTGCGCCGCTATATGAATGCCGGCGAACAAATTCATCAGGCCGTGAGCCGATATGTGAGTGACGTTAAAACAGGCGATTTCCCGAACTCTAGAGAAGGATATTAGCAACTAATTGAAATACGCAGCGACTCTTCATCGCATAAAAACCAAGTAAGATGAGCAACGAAAACCCCACCTCCAAAGGCACTCGCGAATGGCGTCAAGCACCCAAGGAGGCCATTGTAATGAGTACCGTAGAAAATCTGCGCGTACTCTATGAAGACAATCATATCGTTGTTGTAAATAAGCGCAATTCGGATATTATTCAAAGCGATATCAGCGGCGATCAAACTCTATGTGAAACAGTAAAGGAATACGTCAAGCAGAAATACAATAAACCCGGTTTGGCATTTATCGGAACCGTGCATCGCCTCGATCGCCCCGTCAGCGGTATCGTCATTTATGCAAGAACAACCAAGGCTCTCAACCGATTGTCGAACATGTTTAAGTACCGCGAAGTTCAGAAAACGTATTGGGCTGTTGTGAAAGGCACACCCAATCCGGAAGAGGCTACCGTGGTGAACTATCTCTGGAAAGATCAAAAGCTCAACAAGACCTTTGCTTTTTCTGAACCCGGTGCCGATCGTAAAGAATCAGAGTTGAGTTACAAAGTAATGGGCATCGGTGAAAACTATACGTTTTTGGAAGTGTATCCCAAAACAGGACGTCATCATCAGATTCGCGCTACCCTGGCTAGCTTGCAATGCCCCATCAAGGGCGACATCAAATACGGAGCAAAGCGCACCAATGACAACGCCTCCATTCATTTACATGCGCGCAAAATTGAGTTTATGCATCCGGTAAAGAAAACACCCGTATGCATTGTGGCGCCTCCCCCTGACGACGCATTGTGGAATGAGTTCCTGCGAGTTACGCTAGCGGAATAATTGAACAAACCGAAACCTAATGTGCGGCCAAATAAGAAAGAATAAGAAGAAGGCTGCCATCTGTGCCCTCCTGAAATAGGTTGACCAAAAACCAACCAATTTCATGAAAGCAAAAAGGAGAGAAAGTTTAAAGCCGGTAAGATTCTTTTCGGCTCAAATCAAGCAATCTGTAGTAAAAGATATTGAGGATGGTAAATGCAGTGTTTCACAGGCTGGGCGCGAGCTTAGCGTTTGTCCCCAGACTATTTATAAATGGATTTACCGCTACAGCCGATATTTACAAAAAAGTAAAATCATGGTAGTAGAAGATCAAAGCGAAGCATATCGTACAAAAGAGCTTGAAAAGCGTATTAAAGAACTTGAGGCAGCTCTTGGTAGAAAGGGCCTAGAGCTTGAGTATTACAAGTGTTTGGTTGAAGTTACCGAAGAGCATTATCAGGTCGATTTAAAAAAAATTTCGGACCTACAGTATCCAGAGGTTTAGATACTTCAAAGGAGTAAGGCACGCCTATCGAATGAGAGATTTATACAGCGTTCTAGGTATTTCAAAGCAGGCACATCATCGCTCTGTTAAAAGGGCTGATGCGATGATGGAACTGGGCGGTGTAATTATCAATGAATGCAATAGAATCAGGAAAAATCACAAGGTCATGGGATGCGTTAAAATCCACGGTCAAATCGGTAAGAATATCGGCCTTGGCAGGGACCGTTTCCTGGAATATTGCAAAGAGCTAAAACTATTTATGAAAAGGAAGCGCTGCCCCCATAGAACCACGCATTCATCGAAGTATCGGCGTTTCCCTAACCTCTCAGATGGTCTAGTTTTAACAGGCCCTAATCAGCTTTGGCAGTCCGATATTTTCTACATACACGATATGGATAAACACCGCTATGGCTTTACCATTATTGATGTTTACACCAGAGAGTTATTAGCACTGCGTTTTGCTACTAATATGCGAGCAGAAAACCTTGAAAAGGCGATAAAAGAAGCTGTAAAACGAAGAGCCGGTCAGAAGCTGTCAGGCTGTGTTTTCCATTCTGATGGTGGAAGACAGTACGAAGATTTATCTGTGATGTCTTATCTGAAGTCAATGGGAATGGTGCAAAGCATGTGTGTCCGCGCCCAACAAAACGCTTACGCAGAGCGTGTGCAGGGAACCATGAAATATGAATACTTGTTCATGGATGATAGCAAGCAAAGCATGAAGAAAAAGTTCTATCGAGCAATGCAGCTCTATAACAACTCTCGCCCGCACGATGAGTTAGGTGGATTGACCCCAACAGAATTTCAACAAATAACCAACAAGACACCAATTGACGCACGGCCGGAAATGCAGGTATATCAATGGATTGAGCCATTGCTAACATTCCCTACAGAAATCAACAAAAGAAAAAAGAACCAAAAAAGAAAACAACAACAATTACATTTAATCAATAATTAAAAAGTCAACCTTATTCAGGAAGGTGCAATCTATCGCACGTCGCACCTAGCCCTTCTCACCTATACCCTCGTACATCCCTCACTTGCTAGCTAATCCCTCCTGCCGTACACGAGGCTTTGTTGAAAAACGATTTCAAAACCACTACTTTATCCTTTTCTATCCTCAGGGCCTTGTCTAGATTTGCAACTTATTATTCTAGAAACCAAATCAAATAAACCGCATGAAAAATCACGGCTTATACTTTCTCGCTGCCATCGTTTGCGCTGCATTTGTGGTGGGATGCGCCAATTTGAAGTCCATGGAAAAAGCTGCCCAGGAAATGGGTATCAAATCCAATCCTAATCCACTCGAAGTGCATGGAGATACCGTTGCGCTCTCCGTTTCGGGCAACTTCCCTCCCAAGTATTTCCCAAAGAAGGCTAGCATCGAAGCCGTGCCCGTTTTTGTGCATAGTGGAAAGGAAACCCGCTTCAAGACTACCTACTTCCAAGGAGAGCAAGCGGTTGGTAATGGAACACCCGTGCCCTTCAAAACCGGTAAAAGCTTTTCTTACAACGACCGTGTTGCCTACACCCCAGAAATGGCAAGCGGCAAGCTAGAATTGCGCATTCACGGCCGTCAAGGCAGCAAAGAAGCTGACTTCCCAGCTATAGCTATTGGTGAAGGAATCATCACAACTCCATACCTCATTAAGAATGACGACAAGTGTATTTGGAGCAAAGACCAGTTCGTTCGCACGCTCAGCTATACAAACGATAGTACACAAATCAATTTCGACTACAACTCTTCGACGTTGAAGCCTGCTGAATTGAAGCAAGCCGATATGATGAGCTTGGGCAAGTGGATGCAAAGCGTGGCTACCAACCCGGCCTTGGTTATCAAAAAGATTGAGTTCACTTCCTATGCTTCACCTGAAGGAGAAATGTTACTCAATGATAACTTGGCTACTGAGCGCGCTGAAGCTGGTAAAAAGGCTTTCATGGATTTAGCCAAGAAGATGCAACTGACAAACGCTCCGGAAAACTTGTTTGCTCTTACTCCCAAAGGGGAAGACTGGGAGGGTTTCCGCTCTGCAATGGAAGCTTCCAACATCGAAGACCGTAACATCATCATCAACGTGTTGAAGATGACAACCGACTTGCAGAAGCGCGAACAGGAAATCAAGAATATTTCAAAGACCTACACCGAAATCCAAAAGGACATTTTCCCAGGTCTGCGTCGTTGCCGCATCATGATCAACTACGATCTTCAAGGCTATAGCGATGAAGAATTGGTGCAAATCGGCTCAAGCAATCCTGCTCAGTTGAAATACGAAGAACTGATGCGCGCCGGTTCACTTATCGATGATCTCGCGAAGAAAGCTGCCGTTTATCAGGCTGCTTGCGCGCTTTCTGATGCTGACTACCGCTCATTCAACAATTTGGGATGTGTTTACTACATGCAGAACAAATTGGCCGATGCTCAAACCAACTGGAGCAAAGCGTACAGCATGAAAAAATGCGCAGAAACAGCGAACAACATGGGTATCGTTACACGTGTGAACGGCGATCGCAAAGGCGCTATGACTTACTTCAACGAAGCAGGCAGCGGCTCAGAAACAAGCTACAACAAAGGCATTATCGACATTCAGAATGGCAACTACGGCGGAGCAATCAGCAAAATGGGTAGCTTTAAAACATTCAACTCATCGCTGGCTAAACTCCTTAACAAGGATGCCGGTGCTGCTAAGAGCGATATCGATGCAAGCGGCGACACATCAGCTAAAGCAGATTACTTGCGCGCTATCATTTGCGCTCGCAATGGTGATGGCGCTGGTGTGGGAACCAACCTTCGCAACGCTGTGCAGAAAGACGCATCACTCGGAGAGAAAGCGAAAAACGATTTGGAATTCCGTAATCACAAAGATCAGACGAACTTCTAACTTGTAGTAAATACAATGAAAACCGCCCTCGTGGCGGTTTTTTTTTGACCACAACCTTCAACCTGAAACCTGAAACCTGCAACTTTCCACCTGCACTCCCTACCTTCGCAGCATGAGTCTTCACGAAGCAAACGCGCTTTCCGCAAGCACACTTCTGGGTGCGTTGGGCATTGAGTTCACGCACATAGCCGAAGGTCACATCGAGGCTACCATGCCCGTCGACCATCGAACACAACAACCTTATGGACTGCTGCATGGCGGTGCAAGCGCTGCATTGGCAGAAACACTGGGAAGCTATGGTTCACACCTCTTGGCGCAAGAGAAAGGGGGAATAGCAGTCGGTGTTGAACTCAACATCAACCATGTGAAATCCAAACGCAGCGGAACCGTGAAGGGAATTGCAAAAATTCTTCATCAGGGACGCTCCATTCACATTTGGAACATCGATATCATAGATGAAGAAAAACAACTCATCGCATCGAGCCGCTTAACCGTGATGGTGAAAGAGAAAAAAGCATGAGTATCGATGCCGCCATATGCAAGAACGAATATTTCGCAATCCTTGTTCTACCTAGTCAATTCGATGCACATCGCTCCGCTATTTCATTCAATCTAGTGGATGGAGAGATGATGAATGCAGCGAAAAGCATTGTGCTTGATCTTGCCCCATTTGCTCCCTATTCCGGCAACGCACCCCAAGCGCAAACGAAACGTGAAGAACATTCACAAACACTTCAAGCTGCTTTGGCAGCTATTGATGGAGGCTCGCTTGAAAAGGTAGTCATCAGCTGTATCAAACATGCCCCACGCAGCCATCAATCGCTCGACGCCATTTTCGATAAACTGAAGGAACAATACACGGGCGCTATGGTCTATGTGCTTCACCATCCTGACTATGGCACGTGGATGGGAGCCACTCCGGAGTTGCTGCTGCACAAAAAGGATCATTCCTTTCACACCGTGAGTTTAGCAGGCACACAACCGTATGCAGAAAATCGCGAGATGATTTGGAACGATAAGTTGAAGCGTGAGCAATCGCTGGTAACCGATTTTATTCTTCAAAACATCGCACAT
>Ga0315899_10002368_pt1 | contig 20894 bp, 25 predicted proteins | sample LakEriMetagenome_2_FD_203518 | JGI IMG/M metagenome (GOLD analysis project Ga0315899, IMG submission 203518) | Freshwater fungal communities from buoy surface, Lake Erie, Ohio, United States - Buoy 4 MA112 | ecosystem: Environmental > Aquatic > Freshwater > Lake | place: USA: Lake Erie, Ohio... | reverse complement strand
TAGACAATCATGCTTATGGTGACCATGCTACGTATGTAGTTGTAAGCAATGATGCAGGTAAAACTTGGAAGAAATTTACGTCTAAAGAGTTTACAGGATTTGCTCACGTAATTAGAGAAGACTTAGTGCAAGAAAACCTTTTATTTTTGGGAACAGAAATGGGTTTATTTATTTCTATTGATGCAGGAGCTACTTGGATGAGAAGTAAGTATCAAAATATTCCTTGGTATGCACTTGTACGAGATTTAAAAGTAGTACCTCAAACCGGAGATCTAGCAATTGCTACACATGGCAGAGGTATTTATGTACTCGATAATTTAGCATCTCTTAGAAGACTCATCCAATCTGATCTAACAAAAGATGTGCAGTTTTATCCTGTCGCTAATTTTAAATACGATGTTGCACCACAAGTGCCATCTGATGACGGTAATTTAGCGGGATGGGTTGCTGGTAATAAAGCTAACCTACCAACATTTGAATATTATTTGAAACAGCGTTCGGAACAATCTGTAAAAATTGTTTTGTATGATGCCAACAATAATAAAATAAAAGATATCAATGGAAGCTCCAATAAAGGACTTAACAGAGTTTATTGGGGACTAGACCAAAACCCGTGTAAAGTAGCACTAGGTGGCTTTACAGCACAGTCTAGTGTTTTATTTTCTTCTGTATTAGGGCCTAAGGTTAAAACCGGAAAGTATAAAGCGGTATTAGAAGTAGGTAATCAAAAATTTGAACAAACATTTTTGATTGAACCTAATAATGAAAAAGGTTTTACTGCGGCAAAAATTAATCAACTACATGAACAGTCTATGCGCTTGTTTAGATTGCATGAAAAATTAGCAGTACTAGTAGACTCACTAGACCGCTCTATTGCGGTGCTTTCAAAAAAAGATAATAAGTCTTCTCTTGAAATTGAAAAACACAATGCATTAGATAGTTTGAGAAAAGAAATTATTGAAACAAAACGTAAAACTGTATTTTTTGATGAGTTTAAATTTAGAAGAAGACTTAGTGATGTTTATTTCTCACTTGTTTTTGGTATCGAACCATTTTCTCCATCCCGAATTGGCGCTATCGATGTCCTTGAAGACGAATTCAAAAAAATCGAGCAAACCTTTTATGGTTTAATCAAATAGTTTTGGTTGTTTATACATAAGCCCCTTGTGAGTTAACTGCTTGCAAGGGGCTTTTGTTTTATCTACCCTAGTTTATTTATCTAGTTTTTGTATCTTACTGCTAATATTAAACCAAATGCTATGGTATCGTTTATAAAGACCTTTCGCTACCTCTCACCATTTATTATTTATTTTTTTGCCTTTTTAGCATTTACGCGAACTGGCATTTATTGTTTTATACCACTCATTTTTGTTTTTTTCTTGGTACCAATAACCGAATTATTTATTGAGCCAAACGCTAACAACTTAAAGGAAACAGAAGAAGTAGTAGCCAAAGAAAACAAAATCTATGACTTTATTTTATGGTTAACCGTGCCGCTGCAATATTTGTTTTTATATATTTTCTTACAAAGTTTTAATGACCAGCTGACGATAATTGATATTATTGGTAGAATAATTGCTATGGGCCTTTTGTGTGGTGGATTTGGTATTAATGTGGCACATGAGCTCGGACACCGAGTTAACAAAACAGAGCAATTTTTTGCAAAGTCTTTATTACTTACCAGTCTTTACATGCACTTTTTTATTGAACACAATAAAGGGCATCACAAGCATGTTGCAACGCCTAACGACCCAAGTACTGCAAAATACAAACAGTCGTTGTATTCTTTTTGGCTGCAAACATTTAGGGGCACGTATGTAAAAGCCTGGCAAATAGCAACCCAAGATGCTCAAAAAAGAAAAAGCAAGTTTCCAGTTATATTGAATGAGATGGCTTTATTTCAAATGATTCAAATTGTTTTTTGCCTGCTTATTTATTTAAATTTTGGACTTGTTATATTTAGCCACTTTCTAGTAGCTGCATTTATTGGTGCAGCACTGTTAGAAACGGTAAACTATATAGAGCATTATGGTTTGCAAAGACAACAAAGAAACGATCAAACCTACGAGCGTGTATTACCAGCGCATAGTTGGAATAGCAATCATGTAATTGGAAGACTTATATTATTTGAATTGAGTAGGCACAGTGATCACCATTATATGGCTTCACGAAAATACCAAGTGCTTAGACATATGGAGGATGCGCCACAAATGCCTACAGGCTATCCAGGTATGATTTTACTGGCACTTGTGCCTCCTGTATGGTTTAGTGTAATGGATAAGCAAATGAAAAAACATTCAATACTATAGCTCGACTGTTTACAACATGTGCTATTTGTGACTTATGTTACAATAAAAAGTTTCAAATAGTTTGAAATTTGTTCCATGCAAGCACAAATTAAAAACCATTGGGAACATATTTACAATACTAAACAGCCCAATCAAGTTAGTTGGACACAAGAAGTCCCAACTATTTCTATAAATTTTGTAAAGCAGCTTCAGGTACCAAAAAATGCCTCAATAATTGATGTAGGTGGAGGTGATAGTAAGTTTGTTGACTACTTATTAGCTGAAGGGTATACTAATATTTCTGTACTCGATATTTCGGAAGCTGCAATTAACAGGGCTAAGGCAAGGTTAGGGGATAAGGCAATAAATGTGAATTGGATTGTAGGAGATATTTTAGCGTTTAATCCAACATCTCGTTACGACCTTTGGCACGACCGCGCTGCATTTCACTTTCAAACAGATATTTCATCTATTTCGAAATATATTGAAATTGTAAATAAAGCCTGTTCAGACAAAATTGTAATTGGTACATTTTCTGTGGATGGTCCAACAAAATGCAGTGGATTAGAAATTAAGCAATACGAAGAGACTAGCTTAAAAAACGAATTTGAAAACGCTCAATTTAAAAATATTGAATGTAAGCGCGAGGATCATATCACACCGTCAGGCTCCGTACAAAATTTTATTTTTTGTGCTTTTGAAAAAACGGCTAGCTAAGATCTTTTTCGACATAGTTTTTAAAGTTATCTAAAATAGATTGCCAGCCGGCTTCTTGTAATTCAACGGCATTCATTGTTTCAGGCTCAAACTGCTCAGTTAAAAGCGTGCCTTCACTTGTTTCTTCAAATGAAACCATCATTTTTCTTCCATCGCCAATTAGAATATCAATATGTTTATTGAATTCTATAGATTGGTAAGTGCCCCAAAAATCAAAGCTTTCAGACCCATCTTTTGCTGCCATTTCATAATGAAATTCACCACCAATTTCTAATTTGTTTGTTGCGCTTGGACAATGCCAGTCAGCACTTGCAAAATTCCAGTGCATAATATGATTTGGATTAGTCCAATAATTCCAAACTTCAGATAAGGGCGCTTTTATGGTAGCTCTGACAGTCAATAATTTCATTTTCTTAAACTTTGTTACTGCAAAGAAATGTAATTATACTTGTAAAATATCAATTTTAATCTATGTCTAAGCTCAAAAAAACATTTTTATCCTTAGTACTACTTTTTTGTATTGGCGCTCATGCACAAGTATATTTTGGAACCGTAGATAGTGTTTATTCCAAAACGTATAAAGCAAACAGAGATATTTTTGTCTACTTACCAAAAGATGTTAGAGATGGTAAAGATAGTACCTCTAAATATCCAGTGCTTTATGTACTGGATGGGGGATCTCATTATTTGTCGGTAGCAGGTATGGTTAAAGAATTATCAGAATTTTCTGGTAATATGATGATTCCAAAAATGATTGTGGTGTGTATTCCTCCTTATAAAAGAACGAATGAGTTAACACCATATCCAATAGCCAAGAATAAATTAATGCCTTATACCAAAGAAACAGGTGGCGCCGATTTGTTTACGCGTTTTTTAGAAACCGATGTATTTAATTATGTAGCTTCAAAATATCCAGTAAGTAACTATAGAACGCTTGTAGGGCATAGTTTTGGTGGAATATTTGCACTTAACATTTTGGCGAAGCACAAAAATTTATTTGACAATTATATAGTTATTGACCCTAGTACTTGGTACGATGAAAGAAGGTTTTCAAAACAAGTATTAGATAGTTTATCAAAAAATAATTATGCAGGGAAATCATTATTTGTTGGTATTGCAAATACAACAGAAATAGAAGATACAGTAGAAGTAAAAAAACAAAGGACTTTATATTCAGAACATGAAAGAAGTATACTTGCTTTTTGCACTGGCGTTAGAACTATAAAAAATAATGGACTTAAGTTTTATTCAAAATACTACCCCGATGATGATCATGTTTCTATTCCAGCCATTGCAACTTATGATGGATTAAGAACCATTTTTTTAAAAAATAGATTTTCTTATGTTGCCGTTGAGGCCCCATCTTTTAATCCAGCAATAGACATTCCTTTGTTTTTTAGCACTCAATCAAAACAACTGGGTTATAAGATTCCGGTACCATCAGATTTATTAGAAAGGTGTGATGCTATCTATAAACGAAAAAAGGATGTAAAAAGACAAAAGGCAGTGAGAGAGCTCTATGCTTCACTCTATCCAGACGAAGCAAAAAAGTATATAGAGAACGATGATTAATAAACATTTATTGATATTCAATAAATATATGTAGTTTTGGGTCATAAAATATAAGGATATGACCAAAAATTCATCATTTGTCTTCAAATTCTTGCAAGTAGTGGCATGGTTCATTTTTGTAGGCCTATGTATCGAAACGGGTGCATTTGCAGTCAATTTTGTGTATAGTTTATGGAATCCACTCGTTTTAAAAAACTTGTACAATAAGCTAGATTTAAGTGCCATGTATGAGAGGAGCCAATTTGTTTTCTTTTTGATCTATGGATTTATTTTATCAATCTCTTTTTTAAAAGCTTTTCTATTTTACGAGGTAATTAAACTTGTTGGCAAACTTGATTTACAAAAACCGTTTAGTGTATTTGTGTCTAACCAAATTAGTCGCATAAGAACTGTAACTTTTATTATTGGCGTGTTAAGTATCGTTGCTATCAGGGTTGTTCACAATATTTCTGAAAAAGGATTTGATGTAAATCAATTAGACCAATATTGGACAGATGCCTCAGCCTTTATTTTTATGGCAGCGATTATTATCATTATTGATACAATATTTAAAAGAGGAATTGAACTTCAATCCGAAAACGACTTAACTGTTTAATATGCCAATAGAAGTAAATTTAGACGTAATGATGGCAAAAAGAAAAATTTCTTTAAATGAGCTATCAGATAGAGTGGGATTGACTTTGGCTAATTTGTCAATACTAAAAACAGGTAAAGCAAAAGCCATCCGGTTTAGTACATTAGAAGCGATATGTAAAGCACTTGACTGTCAACCTGCAGATATATTAGCGTATCAATCCGATACTTCTAAATAAGAAATACATCATGAAAACAAAACCATACTTTTTGCTGATTTTATTTTTTTGCTGTACAAGTTTATTTGCACAAAAACCACATACTATATTAATTACGTATCATTCAAAATCAGGAAAAACGGCACTTATGGCAAATGCCATTGCAAAAGGTGCGGCAATCCATACTGATATTAAAATTGTAATTAAACCTATAGAACAAACAAGTACAAGTGATCTTGTAAATGCCGATGCAATCATTTTAGGAAGCCCTGTTCATAATGCGAATCTGTCTTCAGATGTTTTAAAATTTATAGAGTCGTGGCCATTTGAGGGTTCGCCTTTAAAAAATAAAATAGGTGCTGCATTTGTTATTGGTGGGGGCATCTCTTCAGGTGAAGAGTTGGTGCAGGTTTCAATTTTAAACGCTATGCTTGTTTTTGGAATGGTTGTTGTTGGCGGTGAAGACTGGACTGCTCCATTTGGCGCTTCTGCAATTACAAATGAGGCCCCTTTTGATACTAAAATGAACGATGCTTTTTTACTAAAAGGTCAAAATTTAGGAAAGCGAGTTGCAGAGTCGGTAATGCGTTGGCATAAATAATAGAAGAGGTCTATTTTTTCAGGTATTTATGAGAACCATCACAAGCAGGCATTCGTTTGGAAAGGCCACAGGTACAATCCGTTAATCCCTTGCCGCATAAAATTTGATGTGTATACTTTTCAATTCTCGCAATCCTGGTTTCAGATTGTTTGGCCCCCGAAAAAAATATTAAATAACCTCTTTGTCTACCAGGTGTTAAAGATTCAAATGCTTTTTTGAGCGCAGCGTTCTTTTTAAATATCACATTTAATTCTTCTACTTCTATAGCTGGAGCAGCATCTGGCTTTGTGGCAGTAATTGCCTCTGCTGAAATAGATTCTTTAATGAATTTTTTAATAATGCTCTTTTTCTTGACAATATCTTGGACATTTTCAAGCCTTAATTGTCTTCCAACTCTTGTGTGCTCACCTGGCTTAACCAGCAATTCCTTTGGGTCCGTTAAATGAGCACCATTAAAAAAACCCAAAGCAAAATATTCTTTAAATGGTGCAAGAATAACAATGTTTTTTTTGTTGTGTGTGTAACAAGGGGATGCCCATTTAAATTCTTCAACGAGTTCTGTTTCCAATAAAATTTCACGAATAGCTTGTAGCTCTTCTTTCCAAAGCTTAGCACTTGAAATATATTGAGTAACGTTTTGGTTCATTTGAATTGATTAAAATAAAATTAATTACATTAGTTGTATAAATGATGTTTATGAAACGAATTTATTTTATTGTTTTTGTATTGATTTTGATAGTTCAACTACATGTTGATGCACAAGCAATAAAAAATAACAAAAAAGCCCTTCCAATTGGTGTATTCGACTCCGGTACTGGTGGATTAACCGTGCTGGAGGCTATATTAGCTCTTGATGCATTTAATAATGAAACCGGTAAGCCAGGAGCAGATGGAAAGCCCGATTTTACTAAAGAATATTTTCAATATTTAGCAGACCAAGCAAATATGCCCTATGGTAATTATGCTGCAGAAAATAAAACCGATTTATTAAAAGAACATATTCAAAAAAATATGCAGTTCTTTTTAACAGACGCAGTTCAAAAGCCTTCTGTAAAAATGATCGTCCTAGCTTGTAATACTGCTACAGCTTATGCCTTATTTGATATTAAATTAAAATTGCAACAAGATCATATTGATGTACCTGTAATAGGTGTTATTGATGCTGGTTCAAAAGCAGCATTAGCCTACCAGCAAAAAAAGGGTACTGGAACCATTGGTGTTTTTGCAACTGCTGGAACGGTTGCGTCTAACGGGTATCCCAGAACCTTACAGGACATGGCAAAGGCAATGGGTATGCCAGCATTATCAGTCATTAGTCAGGGCGGTTCTGGACTGGCTGAAAGTATTGACCGTGACTGGAGTTATTTTGTAGATACATTAACCAAGGCTAGAAAAGAGTATAAAGGCCCTTCTCTTAAAAACAATAAGTATACGATTGATACGACATTATTAAGTGCATATCGTTTTGATGCTTCTAATAATAAGCTCTTGTGTGAATATGATGATAAAGGAAGTTGTTTAGATATGCAATTAAACGACCCATCAAATTATGTGCGTTACCACTTGGTTAGTTTATTAGAAAAAATGGTGCAAGAAAAAGTTACGAAGCCATTAAATACACTCATTTTAGGTTGTACGCATTATCCTTACTTAAAAGATACGATTGCATCTGTCTTAAACGAATTGTATCAATACAAAAAAGACAATCAATATAGATACCGAAATTATCTTGTTGAAAAAGTAGAATTGATAGATCCTTCTGTTGAAACAGCTAAAGAGGCGTACATAGCGCTCAGAAGCCAATCCCTTACAAACACTGCTAGTAAACAAATCAACCAATTTTTTATTACTGTCCCTAATTCGAGCGTTCCTAAAGCCGCTTTACAGCCAGATGGTTGGTTTACCTACGACTATAAATACGGAAGATTGGCCGGGGCTAATACGGACTATGTAAAGTATGTTCCATTTGATACAAAAAATATTTCGGAGGCATCCTATAGCCGTTTCAAAATGGTGCTACCAAAATCTTATGCCGAAATTGTAAAGTCTAAACTTAGATAATCACCTACTTCAACCACTCGCCAATTTTCTATTAATGTATGTAGAAGTGCTCTAATTTCTTCAACTACAATGTTTGAAAATTGAATTGTTGGAATGCGAGAATTCTGCTGCCTCAAGCTTTGTTCAAGAATAGCATTAATATCTTCAAATTCACCTTGCGTAAATTCAATTAATAAAAGATTAGCAAGATGCTCTGCGTACCAAGCTTCGTTTGCAAGCTCTAATGAATCTCTTGTTTCTTTATTTTCAAAAATACTTGGATTAATACCTCCTGCTATAAGTCCCCAAAATGCATTTTTATATTGCAATGTAGTTTCTATAGCATAATGACACAAGTCATGTAATACCAAAAAATCATCTGCTTCAATCCAATAATCTTCAAAACCTTCTCTGATATAGGAGATCGTATGTTTATTGCCAGCTTTCTTTTTTATTATAATTTTCAAGATAAATTATTTTTTAAGTACCATCACTACAATTTCTTTGTTCGTATCATTTTCTGCTATACTATACTTTTTTGTACTAGTAATATATTTAGAAATACGATCTATAAAAGGGTTTGAAGCGAGTCTGTTGGGAGTCGCTAATATTATGCTACTTCCATTATTAATAAACCGATTAATTAGTACAACTAAATTATTGTGTGCAGATGGTTCGTAATTGGTATCACTAAGTAAAATGGTATCTACAGTAGTATCTTCAGAAATTGTATTCCAATCAATACATGCAGCCTGTGCATTGTTAAGTGCTAAATGATTAATATTTTTTTGAAGTAATGCAACTGCATCCGGTGCATAATCACTAATTATTATTTTTTTTGTTAGTGAAGCAATACAAAAGGAAGGTATTCCAATCCCTGCACCAATTTCGAGAACTATTTTATTTTGTATCCACGTTGGTTCTTCTTGTAAAAACCGCGTCATTGCATGAGCTGACGCCCAAACTTTAGCCCAATATGGAAATATAGTTTCAGTATTTTCTGCCACTAATTTTTGATAACTAGATTGAATAAGTGCTGGGTCAGGAACATACAGTGTAAGTTCAGTATTTAGCGTAACTAGTTGTAATGGATACACTTTATTGACCTCCCTCCACAGCTTTTTCTAAATCAGCAATAATAAATTTAGTCATTTGTAAAAAGGCATAGGTTGCTTTAGGTGCCGTTTCAGGACTTGTCATGTATTTACCTAAAATGGATGGTACTACTTGCCAGTGAATACCATATTTATCTTGAAGCCAACCGCATTTTCCGGGGACTCCGTCTTTTGCGAGATAATCCCAGTAGTAATCTATTTCTTCTTGCGTATTTACTGAAATTGTAAATGAAACGGCATCTGTAATACTAAAGCCATGCGGCGCAGAACTGTCCATGATGCCAAAAGGCAATTTATTAAGTTCAAACTGTGCATACATGATATATCCTTCGGTATCATGTCCGCCCTTTTCGTATTTTCTCATTTCTACAAGACTTGAATCTGTAAAAAGAGATTTATAATAGGTAATTGCTTCTTCGGCCTTACCAGCATTATTTCCACAAAACATAAAACTAGGCATCACTTTACAGCTACTCTTGTAGTCTACTAAAATTTGCCAGTTCACACCATATTTATCAGCACACCATCCGTATTTTTTACTCCAAGGATATTCATTTAAAGGCATTAAAACTTTACCGTCAACAATAAGTTGATGCCAGATGGTTTCAGCTTCTTCATTACTATCAGCCATGATGTAAAAAGAAATAGCTGGTGAAACAGGATGTCCCGGTCCTCCATTTAAATGCATAAATCGTCTACCATATAAATTGTAAACTACAGCAAACGGATTTTCAGATAGTAATTCTACCTCTTTAAATATATTTTGATAATAATTGAATGCTTCTTTTGCATTTCCGTCAAACCATATACAAGTACCAATTAATTGAGACATACACTTTATTTAGCAATTAAATTATCGTACAATGCGTTTACCGTTTTTCTAATCACATTGTTGTATCCACTTGTTTCACCCGGATGACATCCATTACTAATTACAACAATGCCAAATTTTTCTTGTGGATTAAAAAACATCGCACTATATAGTCCATATGCAGATCCTGTATGCCCTACCATTACCTTTCCGTCAATTATTGTTGCTGGTGTTTCTAACGCAAATCCATAAGCGGCTATGTCTGAAACAGCCGTTTGCATCATTTTCGAATTCTTTTTTGAAATAATTCTTACGCCATTGTATTTTCCATAATTGGCATGCATCATCATGTACGTAGCTAAATCTTTTGCAGATATTTTCATGCCACCCGTTGGTGAAAATATAGGTGCGCTATATCCCATTTGATAAGCAGCCACCTCTGCAGTTCTTGGTGCATAAGCATTAGGAGATGCAACAAATTTTGCTGCATCTGGCTGATATTCATAGATTATTGCAAATTTAGATTTGTCTAATCCGTTCACATAGTATCCGCCATATAGTTGTAATGGATTCAAAATATGGTTTTGTATGTAGGCATCAAATCTTTCGCCACTCACTTTTTCAATGATCGTTCCAATCATATTAAAGTTGAAATTGCAATATTCATACCTTTTTCCTGGCTCATAACTATTGTAGCATTTATACCAGTTAACTGATTTTGCAGGATTAATTGAATCTAATGAAAAATAACCCTGACTATCATTGATAGATGATAAATGAGATAGCATTAACCTAAGCGTGATAACGGTTTCAGGAAATTTTGGATTCCGAACTTTAAATCCGATTAGTTCGCTAACATCTTGATCTAGATTAACTTTTTTGGCTTCTACTAATTGCATAATAGCCGTTGCAGAAAATGATTTTGAAATAGAAGCGATTCTAAAAATATTTTCGTTTGTAAGCGGCGCATTTGTTTCAACATCTTTTAGGCCAAAAGAATGCGTATAAATAAACTTGTTATCTTTTACAACTGCCACCGATAATCCCATCACTGGATTTTCTTTCATTATTTGTTGAATAGCCGCCTCCGCTTTATTTTCTTGCGCGTTAGATATAATTGGAAATAGTAACGCAGATACAATGATGCTTTTCGATATCCACTTAATTAATTTTCTCATCTATAAAATGTATTTACTTTAAAACAATTGTTTAATTTACAAGTTAATAATTAAATATAACGAAATGTTTAGTAGAGCAAATAAATGGCTCATTGCAGCAACAGGCACTGGTATATTTTATGCACTTGCATTATTAATTTTTGCTGGTGATGTATTTAATAAAGATCAAAGTACTACTCAAACTATTTTGGACTTGCTACTCCATTTTATTCCCACGGCTATCGTTCTTTTTTTGGTTGTTATTGCGCATCAACGGCCACTGGTTGGGTCTATCATTTTTGCTATTAACGGTCTTGTTTACATCATTACTGGTTGGGCAAATTTGCATTGGACAGCGCATGTTGTAATTGCCGGACCGCTCTTAGTGTTAAGTATGTTATACATAATGGCTTATAAATCAATTAATTAGAGAAACAGTTTTTGCAATTCAAGTATTAATCGTAATATTGCGATTAATATGGGAGCCAGTAAAATCATCAATTATTCGGAAGAAGAACTGCTCATTGCAAAATTTGCAAAAGCGCTTTCTCATCCGGCACGTGTTGCCATCATCAAGCTTTTACTAGAAAAGCAGTCTTGCATATGTGGTGATATCGTAGAAGATTTACCAATCGCACAATCTACCGTTTCTCAACATTTAAAAGAATTAAAAGAAGCGGGACTCATCAAAGGAAATATTGATGGAGCATCAATATGTTATTGTGTTGATACAGACGTATTACAAAAAGCAAATGATATTTTATATAAAGTATTAGGCGCTTCTATTCAAACTCAAACAACTTGTTGTTAAATTAAAAATTTAAAATATGCAAACAGACGAACAACTTAAAGAGATCGTAAAAAATAAATACAGCGAAATAGCTTTACAAGACAAAGAAACAAACATGTCATCTTGTTGCGGAGCAGGCGGCTGTTCAACAGAGGTATACAACATCATGTCTGAAGATTATACTACACTTGGTGGTTATACTGCAGATGCAGATTTAGGTTTAGGATGTGGTTTGCCTACACAGTTTGCACGCATCAAAAAAGGTGATTTGGTTATTGATTTAGGAAGTGGTGCAGGTAATGACTGTTTTATTGCCAGACATGAAACCGGCGAAACGGGTAAAGTAATTGGTATAGACTTTACACCTGCCATGATAAATAAAGCGCGTGCTAATGCAGAAGCGCGTGGTTTTAACAATGTAGAATTTAGACAAGGTGATATTGAAAACATGCCCATCACTTCTAATGTAGCCGATGTGATTGTGAGTAATTGCGTTTTAAATTTAGTGCCTAATAAACATGGCGTATTTACAGAAATGTTTAGGGTATTAAAACCTGGAGGACATTTTAGTATTAGCGATGTTGTACTTGTAGGTGCTTTACCAGAAGGCTTACGTAAAGACGCTGAAATGTATGCTGGATGCGTATCTGGCGCTATTCAAAAAAATGTATACATGGAATTAATTGATGCAACAGGTTTTGAAAACGTAACCATTCAAAAGGAAAAAGCCATTGTAATTCCTGATGATATTTTAGTAAACTATTTATCTGCAGAAGAAATTGCATCATTTAAATCTGGTAGCACCGGCATTATGAGCATCACCGTTTTTGCACAAAAACCATTAGAAAATAAAACAGCCTGTGTGCCAGGTGGTGGCTGTTGTTAAAATACGATCTATGAAAAATATTTTAGTACTATGTACCGGTAATAGTTGTCGAAGTCAAATAGCACATGGTTATTTACAGACCTTTGCTGCCGATAAAGCAAAGGTATACAGTGCAGGTGTAGAAACCCATGGTGTTAATCCAAGGGCCATTCAAACCATGAAAGAAGATGGTATTGATATTTCATCAAACACGTCTAACAATGTTTTGGAATACACGGGTATTCCTTTTGATTTTGTGATTACGGTTTGTGATCATGCAAAAGAAGTTTGTCCATACTATCCAAGTAACGCAGAAAAGTTTCATTATAATTTCCCGGATCCAGCAAAAGCAGTTGGTACCGAAGAAGAAATTACTAGATCCTTTACCGAAGTGCGTGAGATGATAAAAAAATACTGTTTACAATTTGTAAAAGAACATATATGAATGAGCTAACTGCACTAGTTATTGGTGCAACTGGCGCTACAGGATCAGCGCTTGTAATACAATTACTAGAAGACAGCCGTTTTAATAGCGTGGTTGTGTTTTCTAGAAGAGCACTTAGTATTACGCATGCTAAATTAACCTGCCATATTGTAGATTTTAATAACCCACAACTGTGGGCTGATTTAGTAAAAGGAGACGTACTTTTTTCCGCACTTGCTACTACGCTAAAACAGGCCGGTAGTCAAAAAGAACAATACAAAATTGATTATACCTATCAATACCAAACAGCTGAAACGGCTGCTAATAATGGTGTTGAGGCTTATGTGTTGGTGTCTGCAATGGGTGCCAATGAAAATTCGATGCTATTTTACCCACGCATTAAAGGGCAACTCGATAAAGCCGTTGCTAGCTTACCATTTAAGCAAATCCATATTTTTAGACCTGGATTTTTGCTAAGGCAGCCTGATAAAATAAGGCCTATGGAAAAATTGGGTATCGCAATCATCCATGGTTTTAATAAACTGGGTTTATTAAAAAGCCAAAAAGCACTTCCGGTTGAGGTACTCGCACAAAAAATGCGCGATGTATTGTTTAAACCAACCACCACAAATTTTCAAGTGTATTCTTTGGATTCAATATTTGATTTGTAGTATCTAACTACTTCAAATAATGTAGCAATCATCATGAGATTGTCATATTTAAATTAAAGGGGTATAAATAAACAATTTCCAACAGTTCTTGTTTTAATTTCGCGGCTTATTATTAAAACCGCGATATCTCATGGAACCATTTGTTCAACAATTAAAGTCTGCCATTGAGCCAGTAAGAAACAATTTATTGGCACATCCAGTATATAGTCAGATCCAAGATTTACAGGGCTTGCAACGTTTTTCTGAAACCCATGTTTTTGCGGTATGGGATTTTATGAGTTTGTTAAAATCGTTACAAATTGGATTGACCTCTGTAACACTACCTTGGGTGCCTGTTGGAAATGCAGATACCAGATATTTAATCAATGAAATTGTTTTAGGTGAAGAGTCAGATGTAGATGAAGCAGGTAATAGAATTAGTCATTTCGAACTTTACCTAAGCGCGATGCACCAAATGGGTGCATCTACAAATGTTATTGAAACCATCATTGCTCAAATCAATGCTGGAACAAAAGTAGAAGACGCGATTGAAGCAGCGCAGTTACCAAAGCAAGTAAAAGATTTTTTACAATTTACTTTTGATATTTCTTTTAACGCACCTCTGCATGTTAAGGCAGCCGTATTTACTTTTGGCCGCGAAGATTTGATCCCAAGCATGTTCATGAAAATTTTGGATAAAATTTATGCTGATGCGCCGGACAAAGTGAGCATATTCAAATACTATATCGAAAGGCACATTGAAGTTGATGGAGATCATCACAGTCATTTGGCCCTTGATATGGTAAACAGCTTATGTGGCACAGATGCTTCTAAATGGGAACAAGCTACTGCAGCATCCATTAAAGCACTTGAACTTCGCATTGGACTTTGGAATGCTATTTAGGAAAGTCTGCACCTTCAGAAACAGACGCCCAAGTATCAAAATCATTTTTTAATTCTTCTAATTTTTCTCTTGCACCTCTGAGTGCAGCAACGCCTAATAGTAAACGCATAGGTGGCGTTTCTGATTCAACTACTTGAATCATTGCTTTAACGGCTCTTACTGGATCACCAGCTTGATTGCCACTTATGGCTCTAATGGTATCTTTATTTTTATCCGCTGTTTCTGCGTAATCTGCAATGGTTGCAGGGCTTTCGTTTGCTGAACGTCCAGCCCAATCGGTTCTAAAACCACTTGGTGCAATAATGGTTACTTTAATACCTAATGGTCCAACTTCTTTGGCTAAAGATTCACTAAATCCATCCACTGCATATTTAGTAGCGTTGTAAAAGCCAACGCCAGGGAATGATCTAAGACCTGCAATAGATGCAATATTTAAAATGTGGCCAGTTCTTTGCTTGCGCATATGTGGTAACACTTCTTGCGTCATTTTTGCTAAACCAAAAACATTGATTTCAAACATTTTTCTTACTTCAGCTTCTTCACTTTCTTCGATAGAGCCAAAGTAGCCAATACCAGCATTGTTTACAAGCACATCAATTTGACCAAAATGCGCCATTGTTTGTGCAACGCTAGATTTTATTTCTGAATCGATGGTAACGTCTAATTTAATAGCAATAGATGTACTTGGATATGCTGCTACAATATCATCAACATCACTTGTTTTACGTGATGCAACGGCTACTTTATATCCTTTTGCTAAAACCTGTAATGCAAGTTCTCTTCCAAATCCTGTTGAACATCCTGTAATAAGCCAAACTTTTTCCATGGTACTATTTATTTAATTGTTTTGCGTTATACGCTTCGATTCCTTTTATAATTAATTTTTGTCTTCTAATTTCTCTGGGTATTACGATGGCACCTATTAATAAACCAAATACGCCATACGTGGAATTTCCTTTTGGACTAAGTGTATTAGAGCTAAGAGCTGATAATCCTAAATAGCCACCCCAAAAGTAGTTCCAATCTCTGATTCTTTTAGCACGATTAAAATATAAATATGCTTCCGGTAACGTTACCGATAAATCTCTTGCATCAGAAATGCTCAATGCACGGTTACCAAGGTATATTTTTTTACCAACAAGTTTCATTTTTTCTTGGGTACGTGTATTTTCCTGCGCATATACAAACTGCGACAGTACCACAATACATAACAAAAGGGTAATCTTTTTAATCATAAATTAATAGTTATATTTATTTTTCAAAAATAGTCATAAACATGAACTACAATAATGCATCAAGAAGATCTTTTTTAAAAAATGTTTCATTTGCAACTGCATTTTTTGCGGTAGGTGGGTTTAAGAAAATAAACGCCGCATCTGTTTTTGAGAATAGAAATAAAGTTGCTTTACGATTTGTAGTTGCATCTGATGCGCACTACGGACAGCCGGGCACACCTTATGATGCCATGATGGAACTAGTGATTAACCAAATCAATGCTTTTAATAAGGAAACACCACTTGATTTTTGTGTGATTAATGGCGACATTATTCATGATAAAAAAGATTTCCTGCCACTTGCCAAGCAAAAGATTGACGCGTTAGATCCTGCTTATTATGTTACAAGAGGCAATCATGATATGGTTAGTGCCGACTATTGGCAAGAAGTTTGGGGTATGCCACTCAATCATACCGTCATTGCAAAAGACCAAGCTGTTATTCTAGCAGACACTTCTAATGAAGCTGGTAAATATCTCTCCCCAAATTTAGAGTGGCTACAGGAGCAGTTAGAAGCAAACAAGAAGCGAAAGCATGTTTTACTGTTTTTGCATATTCCACAAAAGGCATGGACTTCCAATGCGGTAAACACCCCTGGTTTTGAAAGCCTGGTAGACAAATACCCGAATGTGACAGCAATTTTTCATGGTCACGAGCACGATCAGGATGGGGTGAAATTATTAGGTAACAGGCAAACCCCTTGTTTATTTGACGCCCATATGGGTGGTAATTGGGGAACCCCGTACAAGGGTTTTAGGGTGGTAGAAATACTAAAAGACGGTACGCTTGTTTCTTATATGATGAACCCTACCCAAAAAATCAATGACTACAGTAAGGCTAAAATATAAAAAATGAGGGCCCGGTTACCCAAAGCCCCCATACCCCCCGAGTTTAAAACTCAATCAAATAAACGCCACTATCAGATCAAATGGATAAGTGTATGTTCCAATTTCAATAATCAATTATTAAGTAACGGATAGATTTTATAATTAAATGGTAATCAATGTAAAATAAGAATAATATATATTTAATATGAATAAAACATATCTTATTTTTATTAATCTAAATCTATTGATTAGCTTTGTTTCATGCGTTTGAGACAATTATTTCTACTCTTTATCTTAGTTATTGCAAGTAGTGTTGCTGCACAAAAAAATCTAGTTCAATTTTTAGCCAAACAAAAAGGGTCTTTTGAGTTACAGTTACTCAATAAAGAAACCAAATTGGTTCCTACCCCTATTGGCCTAACCTGTGCCGACTTTAGACACGACTATTTTGTAAATGATGGCAAGTTGTACCTCCAAATTAATGGTACGGGTAAATTATTTACAATGGATAGCTCGCTAGCGTTAACTAGATTAGACAATACCTGCTACGAAGGCTATAATTACGGATCCTATTCTTACATCCGAAACAATAAAATTTACAATTTGGGCGGCTGGGGCTTTTGGCAGTTTAATAGTGGCCTTAGGTATTTTGATACCACATCCAAAGAGTGGTTTAGGGAACCGATTAATAAAGAAGTGCAACTTGCTAAGCATATGAATGCACTTGTCTATCCAGACAATGCAAATGATCTTATGTATGTGGTGTATCAATCTTACCCTAACTCTTATGTTAAAAACACAAGCGATGTAAAAAATGACACTATTTACATGCAGTGTTTAAATTTAAAAACCAACGATTGGTGGAAGACTCCTAAAGTTTTGAATGACAAAATATTTCAGGAATCTGTTTTAAATACCAATGCAATGATTTTTCCAGGCCTGGGTATATTAACAGAATCATACAATCATTTGTACTTAATAAACCCTGCTACACAAAAATTATATGAAATAGAAAATGAAGTTGGCGGCACCATTATGAACTATGTTGCTAGTAAAAACGGCTTGTATTTTTACAAAGACGAAAAACTACATATATACAATCCGCAGCTTGACTCGCTCGTGAGCCTTCCACTTTCTATGTCAAAATTTTCGGAAGTAGCAAAGCCACTCTATAAAACGATAAAACCCAGCTTAAGTGAAAAAATTGATATAACTAAACTTCTATTTAGTAGCGCTATCGTATTATTATTTGCAATCAGTGTAGTCCTGTTTTTCAAAAACAAACACTTACATAAAATGCAGCAAACCGTTGCTGTGTCTGGATTACACAAAAAATCATTTGAAGTAAATAAGCAGCTAGAATTTTCAGATAATTTAACCGAAACAGAAAAATCGGTACTAGATATTTTGTATGAATATTCGAAACAAGGAGTACCCACTTCGATAGATCAAATTAATAGAGCGCTTGGCGTTAAAAACAAAGAAGTGACTATCCAAAATAAATTACGATCAGATACACTTCAAATGATCAATAAAAAATTTATGGTATTTGCGTCTACAAATGATACACTAGTAGAACGTGAAAAAACTGAATTGGATAAAAGGGTATACCAATACAAACTTAATGAGCGCTACCTAAATAAAATTAAATAGGTATCTCTTACGTAAATTGGTGGCTTAGAAAAAGGAATTAACCTTCTGCTTCTTCCTCTTCTTCTTCTTTGAAGAGTGGATTTCTGCGAGATGGGATCACCATTTGTTCGTCATCACTTAAGAATACCCAGAAGTTGTTTAATTCAAAAATGTCGCCACTGGTTTTGCTATCACCATCAGCACTTCTGCGCTCGTAGGTACCTAGTAATTCACCATTGTGTCGTAATTGATTTAATTTTTCTTCGTGTGCTAATTCTTTAAAGCTTTCGATCGTCATCATCTAGATTGATTTTGTGCAAATATATATTACTCCTTCTTATTGGCCATATAGTATTACCGCCGAACTTCCGGCTAATGTAAAATTATTACCCATTTTAGAAGATCCATTACTGCTAAGCCCAACTTTCCATGTTCCTTTTGGTAGCGTAAGGGTTTGCGGGGTTTGAGATCCGTTATACGCTACCCATATTTTTTTCCAATTATCACCTACTGCCGCTCCGTTAATGGTATAAGCAATTATTCCGGTAGGCAGGTTGTTTTCAAAATTTATGTTCGTAGCAATTTGCTGTGCAGTTTGCATTCTAAATGCCGGATGCGCACGTCTTATTTGAACCAAGCTTTTTATGAATTGATAGCTGGCCATGTTTTTAGTTTTTAAATTCCAATCAATACCATTAACAACATCACCTTTATCAAATGAATTTTCTACTCCATTTTTTGTTCTTAAAAATTCGGTCCCGGCATGTAAAAAACTTGCACCTTGTGCAGTTAGCACTATGGCATAAGCTAGTTCATGCATTTTAGTGCGCTCTGCAGCAGAAGCACTTTTAAAAGAGAGTTCTATTTTATCCCATAAAATATTATTGTCGTGACAATCTGCATAATTGATAAGGCCTGCAGGGCCCGCTGTATATGGCTCTTTGGAATAATTGACTTTACTATAATTTATTTGAGGATGCTTGCCAGCAGCAACAACGCCAAATTTTACCGACTCGCTATTTGAAGTATTGCCAGTTGCAAATCCTCTGTCATCAATATTAAAAACACTTCCTTTAATACCATCCCGCATGTCATCACTAAATACTGCAATGCCATTTAATTGAGCCGCATTTTTTTTAAGTGCTCTTTTGTCTTCAGGGAGTGGTGAACTGCTAGAGGTCCAACCTTCACCATATAAAACAATGGAAGGTTTAATCTTGTGCAGTGTATCGGAAATCATATTCATGGTTTGGATATCATGAATACCCATTAAATCAAAACGAAACCCATCAATATGGTATTCGTTTACCCAGTAAACCACGCTTTCAATCATAAACTTCTGAAACATGGCCTTTTCACTGGCCGTTTCATTACCACAACTACTAGCATCAGAAAAACTACCGTCAGCTCTTTTTCGATAGTAGTAATCAGGAACCAGTATATTAAAATTAGAGTTTTTAGTTAGGGCTGTATGATTGTAAACCACATCCATAATAATGCGTAACCCATTACTATGCATCGTTTTAATGAGTTCCTTTAACTCTCTAATACGTACATTACCATCAGCAGGGTTAGTGCTGTAAGAACCCTCCGGAATATTATAATTGACAGGATCGTATCCCCAGTTGTACTGCACCGCAGACTTTGTTTCATCCACAGAATTATAATCGTAAAAAGGTAAGAGATGAATATGCGTTACACCAAGTTCTTTGATGTGTGAAAGACCAGTAAGTTGTCCAGTTTTATTTTTTGTTCCTAGCTCTGCTAATCCTAAAAATTTACCTTTATTTTTTATGCCACTACTTGCATGAATACTAGCGTCTCTTACGTGTAGTTCATAAATAAGAGCGTCGGTTTGTTTATTAGCAACAGAAAAATTAGGCGATTTATCTTTATCCCATCCAACTGGATTGGTTTCTTTTAAATCTATCACTTGTGCTCTTAAACCATTGGTACCACAAGCTTTTGCGTATGGGTCTACCACTTCTTCACTCCATGTATTTCCAATATTTACTTGAAATGTGTAATAGTTATTTTTAAGATTTTCTGGAACAGTAATTTGCCAAACACCATTAACTCCCTTATTCATCGTAATGGACCTAACGGCAGTTCCACCCAAATCAGATTTGTAGATATTTAATTTAGCAGCAGTTGCAGTTGGCGCCCAAATTTTAAATGTAGCAGCCGTTGGCGTATAGGTTAAACCTAAATCTTTACCCGTATAAACTGGATAATCTATTTTGCTTTCCTGTGCTGCTAGTCCATTAAGCGACGCAAACAAAACTACAAATGCGATGATGTTTTTCATAAATGCTCAATTAAGATTGCTAATATACGCCCTTAGATAAAATTATTTTTCATCAAATCTTAATTATCTTGCTGTTTTACATACCATGCTTTCAAAGAATAAAAAAATAGACGTTATAGATAAGTTGC
>Ga0315899_10002367_pt1 | contig 20899 bp, 20 predicted proteins | sample LakEriMetagenome_2_FD_203518 | JGI IMG/M metagenome (GOLD analysis project Ga0315899, IMG submission 203518) | Freshwater fungal communities from buoy surface, Lake Erie, Ohio, United States - Buoy 4 MA112 | ecosystem: Environmental > Aquatic > Freshwater > Lake | place: USA: Lake Erie, Ohio... | reverse complement strand
CGGATGTCACAACGCGCCGCAGCCTGAAAGAAGATGCGCGTGATGTGATCCGGCTTGGCTTTTCGCGCGAATTGCGCGCGCCGATTGTCATGGCCTGGACTTCCTTCGCCGTGGTCCTTGGTGTGCGCGGCTTATGGGGCGGCCCCTGGCTGATGGAAGAACGCGGGTTGTCACGCGTGGAAGCGGGGCATGTGCTGCTGGTGTGCACCGTTGCGCTGATCATCGGGCCTTTGCTCGCCGGCATTCTGGAACGGCGCCATCAAGAACATCGCGGCGGTATCCTCGTGGGCGGGCATATCGGCGCGGTGGCGGCAATCGCCCTCATGGTGCTTGGCGGCGCGCTTTCCTGGCCGGTGGCCGCCGATGCGGTGCTGCTGGCGCTGTTTGGGCTGCTGATTTCAACCCAGGTGATCTGCTTCGCCCTGGTGCGCGCAGCCACCCCGCCGGAGCGTGTGGGGCGCGCGCTTTCGGCCATGAATGTCGCCTTTTTCGGCGGCGCCGCGATCATGCAGGCGGCTTCGGGCGTTGCGGCCAGCATTGGCGGCATTGGTGCCGCGCTGATGACCTTTGTGGTCGCGGTGCTGATCTGCTGCATAATCTTCATCATGCTGCGCGCGCGGGAGACTTGATGCGCAGGGATTTCCGTCGCAGATGAGCCGTTGAAGAGGCAGGGGCAAATCCGCCCGCCAGGATGAATGGGTGCAGGGTCATGGATGGCATGAATGACACGGTGGGCCGCTTCGGGAGCGGCCAGGCAGTGCGGCGGCTGGAAGATGGGCCGCTTTTGGCGGGCGCCGGCCGCTTCACCAATGACGAAGCCCTGCCGGGCCAGGCGCATCTGGTGTTTTTACGCTCCCCCCATGCCCATGCGCGCATTGCCTCGATTGATACCAGCGCCGCGCGCGCCATGCCGGGCGTGGTTGCGATCCTGACAGGGGAAGATGTGGCGGCGGCGGGGTTGAAATCGCTTGGCGTCGCTTTAGCCTTCAAGCGCCCGGACGGGTCAGACCTGGCCGCGCCGCCGCGCCCAATCCTGGCGCAGGGGCTGGTGCGTTTTGTGGGCGAACCCGTCGCCGCCATCATCGCCGAAAGCGCTGCCGCGGCGCGTGATGCAGCCGAAGCCATCATGGTGGATTACGAAGAATTGCCCGCCGTGACTGGGCTGCGCGACGCTATCGCCCCCGGCGCGCCGCAGCTTTGGCCGGCTGCCGGCAATAACATCGTCGCGGAAACCCGCTATGGCGATCAGGCGGCGGTGGAAGCTGCCTTCGCGAAGGCAGCGCATGTTGTGGCGCTCGATCTGGTGAACCAGCGCCTTGCCCCGGTTTCCATGGAACCGCGCGTGGTGCTGGCAGAATATGATGGCGCGAGTGATCGCTTCACCATCCGCATGAGCACGCAAATGCCCTCCGGCTTTCGTGATCAGCTTTGCAAGGAAGTGCTGGATATCCCGACCGATCGCGTGCGCGTACTGGTGGGCGATGTTGGCGGCGGCTTTGGCATGAAAACGGGGCTTTACGCCGAAGATGCGGTGGTGGCTTTCGCCGCGCGGCGCCTGGGCCGACCGGTGCGCTGGGCTGCGGAGCGGATGGAAGATTTCCTCGCCGCGCTGCATGGCCGCGATACGGATAGCAAAGTGGAATTGGCGCTGGATGAGGCGGGCAAAGTGCTTGGGTTGCGCCTGCGGACGCTCGCCAATATGGGCGGCTATACGCGCAATTCTGGTGTCGCCATTCAATTGCTGATCGGGCCTTGGGTTTCGACCAGCATTTACGACATCACGAGTATTGATTTCCAATTCACAGCCGTGCTGACCAATACCGCGCCCACTGGCCCTTATCGCGGCGCTGGGCGGCCGGAAGCCATCTACATCATCGAACGCTTGATGGATGCGGCGGCGCGCAAGCTTGGGCTTGATCCTGCGGAACTCCGCCGACGCAACATGATCCGGCCAGAGCAAATGCCCTACAAGAACGCCATGGGCCAGAGCTATGATAGCGGCAGCTTTGAAAAAATCATGGACCAGGCCTTGGTCGCCGCGGATTGGCAAGGTTTCGCCGCACGCGCCGCGCATTCGGCCAAGGCGGGCAAGCTGCGCGGGCGCGGCATTGCCACCTTCCTGGAATGGACAGGCGGGAATGTGTTTGAAGAACGCGTGACCGTCGCGGTGAAGGCCAATCGCGAAATTGAAATCTACGCCACCACGCAAGCCATGGGTCAGGGCATCGCCACAAGCTATGCGCAGCTTGCTGTGGATGTCTTTGGTGTGGAACTCGACAATATCAAAATCGTCATGGGCGATTCTGATCGTGGTAGCGGCTTTGGCAGCGCGGGGTCACGTTCGCTGTTCACTGCAGGATCAGCAGTGAAGGTCGCTGCCGACAAGACCGTGGATAAGGCGCGTGATCTTGCCGCCGATGCGCTGGAAGTGGCGCCGGTTGATCTGGAGTATCTGGCCGGTGCCTTCCAGGTGGCGGGCACGGATCGGCGCATCGGGCTTTTCGACTTGGCGGCAAAGCAGCCGGAAGGTCGTATTTTCATTGATTCCACAAGCTCTGTTTCCGGCCCCACTTGGCCCAATGGCTGCCATATCGCGGAAGTGGAAATTGACCTTGATACGGGTGAGGTTGCCATTCCGCTTTATGTTTCCAGCAATGATGCGGGGCGCGTGGTGAACCCTTTGATCGTGGAGGGCCAGGTGGTGGGCGGAGCGCTGCAAGGCATTGGCCAGGCATTGTGTGAGGCAGTGATCTATGATCCCTCCACCGGCCAACCGCTGACCGCAAGCTTCATGGATTACACTCTGCCGCGCGCGGATATGCTGCCAACAGCAACAACGCTGCTTGATCAATCCATCCCCTGCCGCAGCAATCCTTTGGGTGTGAAGGGTGTGGGTGAGCTTGGCACCATCGGCGCCACGCCAGCGCTGGTAAATGCGGTGGCGGATGCGCTGGCGCGGCATGGACGCGGTGCTGTGGCTGATAGCGTGCAAATGCCACTCACGCCGCCCCGCATCTGGGCGCTGCTGCAAGGCTGAAGCGCCCATGGCCCTTGGCAGAAGACGCAACCGGGAACGCCGCCAGCGCACCACGCGTTGGCTGTGGCGCCTGTCCCAAGCCGCCATGCTTTTGCTTGTGTTTCTGGGCTTTGGCGTCCTTGCCTATCGTGGCGCGGAGGAAGTTGCGCGCGCCGAGGTCTCCACCCTTGAAGCGCGTTTGGCGGCAGCGGCGGAACGCGAAAGTGCGGCGGAAGGTGAAAAAGCCAATCTTATCGCCGAACTTGAACAAGCGCGCGGGGAGGCCAGCACTTGGCGCGCACGCCATGATCAGGAAGTGCTGCGCCCACCCTTCACGGATGTTCTGGCCACCGCCGCGCAGCGTATCGCGGCCGGTGTGGCGCCGGAACGGCTGATGGAGGTGCTGCGGCTTGCAGAAAATCCGCGCCGATGTGAAGGCCGCCCAATTTTCCGCCGCTTCGCCATTCGCTTTGGCGGTACCCCGAATACGGAGGAAGGCACCAGCTTGATGGATGGCCTGCTGCGCATTACCGCCGCAATGCCGGCCGGCACGGAAGATGCGGCACGGCTTGCCAATGTGACGGTTACCACCGCCTGGAATGGCCGATCGGAAAACCTGACCGGCTTGCCCCAGCGCCTGACCATCCCGCTCGGCAATCTGGAACTGGACCTTGCCGTTACCGCGGGTGATATGCGCGGCTTTGTCCTGGTTGCTCTTGCCACCTGCCCGCGGGGCTGAAACCTCCCCTGGACAGCGCCCGATATCAGCGTAAGCATCCGCTGAAACCGCCGGAGGAAACCGATGAATCGTCGTGATACGTTGAAGGGCGCGCTTGCCCTTTCAAGCCTGGTTGCCTTGCCCGCTATGGCGCAAAATCTGGATCGGCCAGTGCGCTTCATTGTGCCCTTCGCCCCAGGTGGCACCTCGGACATCATTGCGCGCTTGCTTTCACCAGAACTCACCAAATCCTTCGGCCAGAATGTGGTGGTGGAAAATCGCACCGGCGCCAGCGGGAATATCGGCGCTGATCTGGTGGCGAAATCCCCGCCCGATGGTCACACCATGTTGATCATTGATGTTTCAACGCTGGCCACAGCACCTTCGCTCTATACGCGCTTTCCCTTTGATTTGAAGAGGGATTTGGCGCCGGTGACGATGCTGATCTACGCGCCCTATATCCTGGCGGTGCATCCTTCCGTGCCGGTCAATAACGCCGCCGAATTGGTAACCTATGCCAAGGCCAATCCGACCCGCGTGAATGTCGGCCATGCCGGGATTGGCGTGGGCAATCATTTGACAGGGCTTTTGGTGACACAGCATTGGGGCGCTGATCTGACGCAAGTGCCCTATCGCGGCGGGGCGGCGGCACTGACCGCGGTTGCCTCGGGCGAAGCGCAGCTGCTGATCAATGGCGCCACCGCCACCGCACCCCTCTGCAAGCAGGGGCAATTGCGCCCCATCGCCGTGACCGGCCCGCGCCGCCTGCCGGATTTCCCGGATGTGCCAACCTTCAAGGAACTCGGCTGGCCGGCGGCTGAAAGCGGCACCTGGCAGGGCGTGCTGGTGCAGGGCGCCACCCCGCCTGCGATGGTGGAACGTCTGTCGCGTGATCTCCGCGCTGCCATGGCGGTGCCTGCTGTGGCTGAACGCATCACCGCAATTGGCGGCGAAAACCGTGCCGAGGGCCCGGAATCCTTCCGCCGCTGGCTGGATAATGAGATCGAGGTCTGGGGCAAGGTTGTGCGCGCCAATAACATCAAGCTTGATTAATGCCGCCCGCCGGCATCGGCCTCGCGGGGGGTGGCAAGCCCACCGCTTTTCTTGGGATTCCGTAGTGACAGCCAAACTGTTAACACTATTCCTGAAGCAGGGCGCCATATTGCGCGCTCCGATCTTCTTAGCGATGCCTCGAACCGGTGCCCGACCCGTAAGATGAAGCAGCCACCCCGCGTTATCCAACAACAACTCGCCGAGGCCATCGCCCTTTTCCAACAGGGTCAATTTGCCGCGGCTGAGGCCGGTTTTCGGGCAATAATGAAACGCGACCTGCGCAATTTTGACGCGCTGCATTTCGCGGGCGTCGTTGCGGCTCAATCCGGGCGCCTTGAAGAAGGCGCAACCATGATCCGCCGTGCCCTGGCGATCAATCCTCGGAACGCGGGCGCACTGGGCAATCTCGGCAGCGCGTTGATCCGGCTTGGCCGATATGAGGAAGCGCTGACCAGCTTGGACCGCGCCCTGGCTGCTGACCCCAAGGCCGCCAGCGCCTATCACAATCGGGGCTTCGCCCTGATGAAACTGAAGCGCTTTGACCAAGCCATTGCCGCATTTGATCGCGCCATTGAATTGAAGCCCGATTTTGCGGAAGCGCTTAATGATCGTGGCGGCGCCCTCAGCGATCAGGACAAGTTTGACCATGCGCTTTCCGCCTATGAAAAAGCGCTCAGCCTAAGACCTGGCTACCCCGGTTACATGGTGAATGTCGCGCTGGTGTTGTGTAATCTGCAACGCCATCCAGAAGCCTTGGTAATGGCCGAGAAGGCGCTTCACATCAAGCCCGATGATACCGGTGCCCTGATCGCGCGCACCCAGGCGCTGCTCGCACTTGGCCGGCCGGCGGAAGGCCTCGCGGATGCGGATAGTGCCCTCAAAATCACTCCTGGGTTCGTGCAAGGGCATCTGTGGCGGTCCGCCGCGCTTATCCTGCTTGGCCAGCCTGAAGCAGCTTTGACAGCCGCCGAGACCGCCCGGACACTCGCGCCGCAGGACGCCGCAGCCCATAGAGGCTACGGTTTCGCACTCGGCAATCTGAACCGCCTGCACGAGGCACTAACCGCTTATGGTGAAGCGCTGAGGCTCAAGCCTGATGACAGGGAAGCCTTGTGGAACCGGGCGCTGGCCTTGCTGGCACTGGGGCACTTCGAAGAAGGTTGGTTGGCGTATGAATCTCGCAATCTCCGTCAGAAGACTTTAGCGGCACGCAAATATCCAAAGCCGCTTTGGTGGGGTAAGCAACCGCTCAAGGATCAGCAGCTTTACATCTATTGGGAACAGGGGCTTGGCGATACGATCCAATTCGCGCGCTATGCGCTGCTTGCCGTTGCTGCCGGCGCGCAAGTGACTTTATCCATCCAAGACCCGCTGCTTCGGCTCTTCAAGGATTTCGACCCTTCCGTCACGATCATCGGGCAGAATGACGAAGCGGCGGAATTTGATTTGCACTGCCCGCTGATGACGCTGCCACTTGCCTTCGGCACCAGGCATGAAACAATCCCCGCCTGGGAGAATGGCTACCTCAAGGCGCCTTCAGAAGATGTGGCGCGCTGGGATCAGCGCCTGCCCGCCGGCCGCCGACGTATCGGCCTAGTCTGGCGCGGCAGCCAAACACATGCGAACGACGCTAATCGCTCCCTCGCGTTCGTCAAGCTTTCTCCCTTGTTTCAGCCAGACGATGTCTGGGTTTCGCTGCAAAAGGAAGTGCGGGATGCGGATCGTGCCCTGCTTGAAGCCTCCGGGCTTGTTGATGTCAGTGCAGAACTGGGCGAGTTCGCCGATACGGCGGCGCTTATCTCCTCGCTCGATCTGGTGATTTCGGTTGATACCTCGGTCGCGCATTTGGCTGGTGCGCTTGGCAAGCCTACCTGGGTCATGGTGCCTTTCGCCCCGGATTTCCGCTGGCTTTTGGACCGCGAGGATACGCCCTGGTACCCCAAAATGCGCCTGTTTCGCCAAAGGCGTGCGGGCGATTGGGATGGCGTGGTGGCGCGCATCGGCGAGGCACTTCGCGCGTAAGGGCTTTGGCGGCAGAGACAAGCGCGCCCAAGCGTTGCAACATGCGTCCAACACATCACCAAGGGGAACCGCCATGTCATCCGGCAGCTATGACCGCGTCAGCTTCAAGGGCCTGACTTTTCATGACGCGCAGGCGCTTTTCCTTGCCGGGCAGGATAACCCTCGCGCCTATCTAGAACGCTGTCTTGAGGCCATTGCCGCGAAGGATGGCGTGGTGCGCGCCTTCGTCGTGCTGAATGAAGCCGGCGCCCGCGCTAGCGCCGATGCTTCTGCCGCGCGCTACAAGCAAGGGCGCGCGCTTTCCACCATTGATGGCATGCCGATTGGCATCAAGGATTTGATCGAAACCGCGGATATGCCAACGCAAATGGGCTGCGGGGCATTCGCCGGCAATTTCCCAAAGCGCGACAGCATCATGGTGCGCGCTTTGCGCGACGCCGGCGCGGTGATCATCGGCAAGACCGTGACGGCCGAATTGGGCATGGCGCATCCGGGGCCGACGACCAACCCCTTCGATCCACGCCGCTCGCCAGGCGGTTCATCATCAGGCTCGGCAGCGGCGGTTGGGGCGAATATGATCCCGGCGGCGATTGGCACGCAGGTGGGTGGTTCCATCATTCGCCCGGCTTCCTATTGCGGCAATTTCGCCCTCAAACCCACCCAAGGCGCGATTAATCGGGGGGAGAGGCAATCGCTCAGCCAATCCACCGCCGGGGTTCATGCCAATAGCTTCGAAGATATGTGGACGGTCGCGATTGAAATTGCGCGGCGGGCAGGCGGAGACCCCGGCGCGCCGGGGCTTTTTGGTCCGCTTTCCGCGCCCACCCCCATCAAGCCCGCGCGGCTGATTGTGATGGAAACCGAAGGCTGGGCGGATTTGGATGCAGCCTCCATCGCCGCCTTTGAAGGTTTGCTCACAAAACTCCGCGCGGCAGGGGTGGAGATCTGGCGCCGTGCCGACCATCCGCTGATCGAAGGTTTTGAACGTGCCTTGGCCCAGGGTAAGGCCATCACCGCCGATATCTGCGCCTTTGAACAACGCGCGGGCCTGCAGCATTTGGCGGAAACGGCAGCGGATCGCGTGAGCCCCCGGCTTTTCACGCGCTTGCAGCATGGCACCAAGGTTGATCTGGAAACCTATCGCGCCCGGCTTCTGGAACGTGAGGACCTGCGCCGGCGCTTGGTGTCGCTGGCACCTTTGGCGGATGGGTTGATCGCCCTTTCATCGCCCGGCCCGGCGCCGGTTTGGCTGGGGGATCAGCCAGGCCAGCCGATTGCGCCGCGCCCAACCGGGGATATCAGCTTCAATGCTGGTACGTCTGCGCTTGGCTGCCCGGCGGTCAATGTGCCGCTACTGGCCGTGGAAGGCATGCCGGTTGGCGTGCAGATCATCGGCCAATGGCATGAAGATGCGCGGGCGACTGCTATAGCGGCTTGGGTAGCGGGCGTCGCCTAATCCAGTAGCACTTCCACGCCAATTGCAGCGGCTGCGTTGCGCAAGGCGCGGTCCATGGAAGCCAGTGGCAAGCGCCGGCGCTGCGCCAATTCAAGATAGGTCGCGTCATAGACCGAAAGCGTGAAGCGTTCAGCAAGGCGCAGCGTATCTTCCCAGGATTTCTCAGCGGTTTCATTATCAAGCGTGATGGGCAAGGCGCGCAGCAAGCCGGCAAGCTCCGCCCGTTTCGCCGCATCAAGCCGGCGCCGGCGTTCCGCCACCAGCAAGCCGTTCAGCGCTTCCAGCGGCCAGAGCAACGGCGCCATCGCGCCGGTTTCCACCACGCGGTCCAGCAGGGCCATGATGGGCGGCGTCTGTTCATCCTCAAAGCACCAGGCGAGTGCCACAGAATTATCGAGCACGAAGCTCACTTGCGGCCCGCTTCCACCAATTCCTTGATGGGGATGCCGGCAAGCTTCGCCCCACGGCTGGCGGCGCGCAGCGCCTCGGCGGTCTGCCGCGCCTTATCCTGATCGAAGCTTGGCAAGACCGGGACCAGTTTCGCCACAGCAACACCGCGGCGCGTGATGGTCACTTCCTGGCCGCTGACCACTTGATCAACAAGGGCGCTCAGCCGGTTCTTGGCGTCAAAAAGGGGGACATTCATGTGCTGATCCATCTGGCCAGATAGCTATCTAGCCAGATGGCGCGTCATTTGTCTAGCGTATAAGCGGCCGACTAATCCAACAGCACCGCGCGGAAGTCCGCCAGCCGCGCCGGCGTCAGCCCAAGCCCATCCTCAAGCAGGCCGGCCTCAGACCCAAAGGGCGCCACCGCCGCATCCAGGGCGGCGGTGAGCAGCGCCGGGTGCGTGTCCAATATCGCGTCCTTCGCTTCCTGCGGCGCTTCATCGGGCAGGGGGTGATCGCGCCGCCAAAAGCGATCCGTCGCCACGTAATCCGCCAGGATTTGCTCCCGCGAAACGCCAAGCGCGGTCAGGATCAGCGCCGCACCAAGCCCTGTCCGGTCCTTCCCCGCCGAGCAATGAAACAGCAGCGGCCGGCGTTCATCTTCCAGGATCAAATCAACAAGCCGGCGATAAACTGGCAATTGCTCGGTCGCGTAATTCAGATAGGCAATGCCCAGCAGCCGCGTGGTCTCTGCCCGCGTCGCCGCGCCATTGGCCAGCAGATCCCGCAAGGATGCTCCGATGCGCGGTTCAATCGGCAGTGGCACGGCCCGCGCGCGTTGCGGCAGGCGGGAAGGCGACGCTGCGGCTTCGTGCCTACCGCGCAAATCGCAAACGGTACTGAGCCCCGTGGCTTCCAGTGTCACCAAATCCTGATCCGTCAGCCGGTGCAGCGCATCGGAACGGAACAGCACCCCATTTCGCAGCGCCTGGCCCTGATGGCCGCGCCAGCCCCCCAGATCACGGAGGTTGGAGGCACCTTCAAGCGGCAGAAGCCGGGGCAAAATCTGGGTCATGAGCGATCTATGCCAGAAAGCGTCCCCCCCGCCCATGCGGCGGGATTGTTTCATGTGAGGCAAAACTATTTTAGAAGAACCTCGGCTTTCGCCACCTGGGATTAACGCATGGGCACGGCCCTGGAAATTTTGATCATCCTGCTGCTGGTTCTGCTGAATGGCGCCTTTGCCATGTCGGAACTCGCCATCGTATCCTCTCGCCGATCCCGGCTGATGGCCATGCAAAAGCGCGGCGTGCGGGGGGCGGATACAGCGCTGGCGCTGGCCGAGGACCCGAAGCGCTTCCTGCCGACGGTGCAGGTGGGTATTACCATGGTCGGCATTATCGCCGGTGCCTTTGGTGGCGCACGCCTGTCCGGCACCGTTGCTCATGCCCTGGAAATGCTGCCCTTCGCCGTACCTTTTGTGCAGGAAGTGGCCTTCGCGCTGGTGGTGCTGGTGATCACCTATCTCAGCCTGATTCTGGGCGAATTGGTGCCCAAGCAATTGGCGCTGCGGGATCCTGAAAAAATCGCCATTCTAGTCGCGCGCCCTCTGGCGCTGCTGGCGCGCATCACCGCGCCTATGGTCTGGCTTTTGGGCGCGTCTTCGGCCCTCGTGCTGCGGTTTTTCGGCCCGGCACCCACTTCCGATCAATCCGTGACGGAAGAAGAAGTGAAGGCCGTGGTGGCGGAAGGCGCTGAGGCCGGCGCGCTTGAGACCGAAGAACGCCACATGATCGAACGCGTGCTGCGCCTGGGCGACAAACCCGTGCGCGCGCTGATGACGCCCCGCAATGACATCGCCTGGCTTGACCGTAATGAGCCGCTGGAAAACCTGCCTGAACGGCTGCGCGCTTCCCATGTCACGCGCTTTATCGTGGCGGATGGGCGTGTGGATAATGTTGTCGGCGTGGTCGCGGCCAAGGATTTGCTGGACCAGCTTCTGGCCGGTGGGCCAATGTCGCTTGATGCCGCCTTGCGCCAGCCCATGGTGCTGCCCGACACGCTGACCGCTTTGGATGCGCTGGAACGCCTGCGCGGAGACCCGCTCGGCATGGCGCTTGTGCTTGATGAATACGGGTCCTTTGAAGGCATGGTGACCGCTTCCGATTTGCTGGAGGCGATTATCGGCGAATTGGGCCCGACCGAGCCCATGCCATCCGAAGCGGCGGTGCTGCGCTTTGATGGCTCGCTTTTGCTGGATGGCAGCATGCCATCTGATGAGTTGCGCGCGCGGCTTGACCTACCGGAAATGCCGGGTGCCGGCACCTATCACACCGTCGCCGGGCTGATGCTGGCCCTGCTGCAACGTGTCCCGCGTGAGGGGGACCGTATTGTCTGGGCCGGCTGGCGTTTTGAGGTTGTGGATATGGATGGCAGGCGTGTGGATAAGGTGCTGGCCAACCGGGAAGATGCGGGCGGTGATGGTGTCGGGTGAGGAATTGAATGGTGGTAGATCAGCGTGAGCCTAAACCGACAGTGCCCGTGACATTGTTCGAACGCGATAGCCTGCGCGTTCTGGCGCTTTTGGAAAACCCGCCCGCGCCAGCCGCACGACTCGTGCGGGCGGCACGGGTGCTGGCTGAATTTGGCATGGATGCGCCTGAGTAAAGCGCCGAAGCGTTATTGGAACACTTGGTTCTGACGCATCAGCGCCAGCGTTTTAGTGATCTGCCTTTCCACAATTTCCAGGGCAGCAAGAGCAATTCACACTGAACCCTTGCGCTCCACCACCAGAATACGCGCCGCACCAATCGGGTGCGCCACATGCTCATCACCAACATCGGCCACGAAAACATCCGTCGGCCCAAGCCGCACCGAATGTTCCGCGCCATCCAGCCGATACTTCATCTCAACCGCGCCATCGAGCACGACGAAAACCTCCGCTCCATCATTGACGTGCCAGATATAAGGCTGGTCGGTCCAATGAAGCCGCACCGTGGCGCCTTCAATTTCCGCGAAATCACGGGCACCCCAGGCGCGGGTGGCGGTGAAACTGCGATTATCCTGATAGATGTCAGGCATGTGTCTCTCCTGCCACTTTCGCCTCCCCTACTGCCCCACCGTCTTCGCAATCGGCGCAATGAATTGCGGCTCCGTATCCCAGGGGAAAAGGATCCAGGTATCCTGGCTCACTTCCGTAATGAACGTATCCACCATCGGCTTGCCGGCGGGCTTGGCATAGACGGTGGCGAAATGCGCCTTGGGCAGCAGGGCGCGCACCACGCGCGCCGTGGTGCCGGTATCCACCAGATCATCCAGTAGCAGCCAGCCTTCGCCATCGCCCGCTGCATCGGGCATTTTCACCACACGCGGCTCGCCCTTGGTTTCCTCATCATACGTAAGGACCGAGACAGTTTCGATCAGCCGGCAATCCAATTCCCGCGCCACCACGGCGGCTGGGATCAAGCCACCGCGGGTGATGGCCACCACACCGCGCCAGGGGCCGCGTTCCAAAAGCCGCCAGGCCAGCACCTTTGCATCCCTATGCAATTGGTCCCAGGAAACCGTGTAATACTTCTGCGCCATCAGAACATCCTTCCGCCATTCGGCACGCGTTGATCGGGGCCAAGCAGCACAACCGCGCCTGCCTCATCTGGCATTCCCAGCACCAGAACCTCACTCATGAACCCCGCAATGCGGCGCGAGGCGAAATTCACCACGGCTGTCACCTGCCGCCCCACCAGCGCTTCCGGCGTGTAATGCACGGTCAATTGCGCCGAGGATCGCTTCACGCCCATCTCCGGCCCGAAATCAATCACCAACTTGATGGCGGGTTTGCGCGCCTCCGGAAAGGGCTCAGCGGTCAGGATGGTGCCGACCCGGATATCTATCCGGTGAAATTCATCAAGGGTCGCTGCGGGTTCCATGACAGGGCTTTAATCCAGATTCGCCCCTGGCGGAACCATCCCAGACCCGGCAGGGCTTTTCCCGGCGCGCGAGAGGGGGCATGAAAGGAGTTATCTTTGTAACTGATGAAAGCCCGAACCACGATGCGTGATCTTCACCTTGCTGGCCGCAGCCCCGCCTATGGCACCCACGGCATGGCCGCAACCTCCATGCCCCAAGCCACTTTTGCGGCGCTGGAAATCCTGCGCGCCGGCGGCAATGCCATGGATGCGGCCATCGCCGCTTGTGCCGTGCAATGCGTGATTGAACCGGGCTCGACCGGCATTGGCGGGGATTGCTTCTGCCTTTACGTGCCCGCCGGCAGCAGCACGGTTGTTGCGTTGAATGGTTCTGGCCGCGCGCCAGGCGCTGCGACGCCCGAGGCACTGCGCGCCACAGGTGCGACCAAGATGGAAAATACCTCGGCCCATTCGGTGACGGTGCCGGGCGCGATTTCGGCCTGGGAATTGCTGAACCGCACCCATGGCAAGCTTGGGCTTGATCGTATTCTGCAAGCCGCGATCCATTATGCCGAAGAAGGCTTCCCCATCACGCCGCGCGTTTGGGCGGATTGGGAAGCTTCTGTTGACAAATTGCTGAACAACCCTGCTTCCGCGCGGCGGTTCCTGAATAATGGCGCGGCCTTCAAGCTGGGTACGCGCTTCCGTCAGCCGGAATTGGCGAAGACCTTGCGCGCCATTGCGGCCCGCGGCGCGGCGGCTTTCTATCAGGGCGAAGTGGCCGCCGATATTGTGGCCACGCTGCGTGAAGTGGGCGGCCTGCATACGGAAGAAGATATCGCCAATGGCCAAAATGCTGCGGAATTCGTGACCCCCATTTCCATCCCCTGGCGCGGGATGGAGGTTTATCAATGCCCGCCCAATGGGTCTGGCCTGCATGCGCTGCAAATCCTGGGCACGCTGGCGCATTTGCCCACACCCGAAGGCGGGCCGCTTTCAGCCACGCGCTTGCATCGGCATATCGAAGCCGCGCGCATGGCCTATCGGGATCGCGACGCTTTCCTGGCCGATCCCGCGCAGGTGAATGTGCCGGTCGAAAAGCTGCTGAATGCGGATTACCTGAAGCGCCTGGCAGGGCTGATCCGCGATGATGCTGCGCTGCCGGAATTGCCCGCGGCGGGTGAGAGCGATCTGAACAAGCACAAGGACACGGTCTATCTTTGCGTCGTTGATAAGGATGGCAATGCCTGTTCCTTTATCAATTCGCTGTTTGAAGGTTTCGGTTCCGGCATCCTCGCGGAAAAATCCGGCGTCGTGCTGCAAAATCGCGGTTTCGGCTTCCGCTTGCAGGAAGGCCACCCGAATTGCATCGCGCCCAATAAGCGCCCGCTGCATACCATCATCCCAGGTATGGTGATGAAGAATGGCCGCGCCATCATGCCCTATGGCGTGATGGGCGGGCGCTATCAGCCAACCGGCCATAGCTACTTCCTGACCAATTATTTCGAATTCGGCCTGGATATTCAGGAAGCAATTGATCTGCCGCGCCTGATGCCGCAGGACGGCAAGGTGCAGGTGGAACGCGGCTTCAGCGGCGCGGTGCTTGATCAACTCAATCGCCTTGGTCATGTCTGTGAAGGCATCGACAAGCCCCATGGCGGCGGTCAGGCGATTTTCATTGACCATGAAAAGGGCTGCCTGGTGGGTGGGTCTGACCCCCGCAAGGATGGCTGCGCGATGGGGTATTGATCCCCCCATTGCGCGCGTCAGTTCAAAAATCGAGGAAACGACCATGACCGAGCCCTGTGACCTGACTGCGATTGAAGCGCGCCGCCTGATAGGGCGGCGTAAGCTTTCCCCGGTTGAATTGCTGGAAAGCTGCCTGAAGCGCATCAGCGAGGTAAACCATGCGGTGAATGCCGTGGTGGCTTTGGATGAAACACGCGCCCGCGCGGCGGCGAAGGAAGCCGAAGCCGCCGTGATGCGTGGCGATGAATTGGGCCCGCTGCATGGCCTTCCGATTGGCATCAAGGATCTCGAAGAAACCGAAGGGCTGCGCACCACCTATGGCAGCCCGATTTTCCGCGATTTCATCCCGGATGCGGATTGCGGCATGGTCGCCAATCTGCGCGACAATGGCGCCATCATCGCCGGCAAGACGAACACGCCGGAATTCGGCGCGGGCGCGAATACGCGGAACGCCGTCTATGGCGTCACAGGCAATCCTTTTGATCCGATGAAATCCGCGGCTGGTTCTTCGGGCGGTTCGGGCGTGGCGTTGGCCACCAATATGTTCCCGATCTGCTCTGGTTCCGACACGGGCGGTTCTTTGCGTAACCCTGCCGCCTTCAATGGCATAGTGGGCTTTCGGCCCTCGCCGGGGCTGGTACCCTCCGAAAAGCGCGCCCATGGCTGGTCTGGCCTGCCAGTGCTCGGCCCCATGGCGCGCAATGTGCCGGATGTGTGCCTGTTGCTATCGGCCATGGCATCCGATGACGGGCGCGATCCGCTCGCCTACACATTGCATGATGGCTATGTGCGCGAAGAACCGAGCCTTTACTTCCCTGTGCCGCGCTATGACCTTGCGAGCCTGCGCTTGGCCGTCAGCCCGGATTTCGGCATGGCGCCCACCGAAAACCATATCCGCGAGATCTTCGCCGACCGCGCAGGCGCGATTGCGCCGATGTTTGGCGCGGCGGAAGCTGCACACCCGGATTGCGCCGGCGGAGACGAGGCATTTGAGGTGCTGCGCGCCGCGGGCTTCCTGACATCTCATCTGGAAAAATGCCGCACGCGCCCCCAGGATGTCGGGCCCAATGTGCGGGCCAATGTCGAAGAAGGGCTGCGCTATAGCCTGGATGATTACGCCCGCGCGGCGGCGGCGCAAACCAAGATGTATCGCGCCTGGCAGGGGTTTTTCGCCGCGCATGATGTGTTGATTACGCCGGCTATCACGATCTCCCCCCGGCCGTGGAAGGAGCTGTTTCCCGCCGAGATTGATGGCAAGCCGACACGGACCTACTTCCACTGGCTGGCGCTGGCCTATTACCCGACGCTTTGTGGGCACCCCGCGATTTCCATCCCGATGGGGTTGGACCGCAACGGCATGCCCTTCGGCTTGCAGGTGGTTGGGCCACGCGGGGGGGATCGGCTGGTGCTCGGCGTCGCGGCGGCGATTGAGGAAGCCTTTGCGGGTGATGCGGCCCGCTGCCGCCCGGTGCCGGATCTGGCCAAGCTGAAGGCGGCCAAACCGGTGAAGGACATGCCGGGTGCGGTGGGCTGGGATTGAAAATTGCGGGGAGGGCGCCTTTTCAATCAAAACCTTTTGGGGCTTGGCCAAAAGGAAAGCGATGAAAGAAATGGTCAAAGGGTGCGACCTTTAGGCGCGCCAGCCCTCCGAGGCTGCTGTATCTCAGCGTGCCTGATAATCGGCTTTGGTCCCGTTCGGGTCCGAGAGGCATCTTGGTTAATGAGCCTTCCGAGAGCGGTTGCTGAGTTAGAGCCTTAAAAGAACATTTTATAATTGCTCAGTCCCCATCGGATGAAGAAAATTGTCTTATCGCGAAGAATGCGTTAATACTACATACTGTGAGCAGTTTTTGGCTTGATGAAATCATCAAATATGTCTGCTGTTCTGGATTAAAAAGTTCCTATACTAGCTCGTTTTCCTTTGAGGAATTTCAACGCGATGTGGGCAAAGGCGATGTTTTCAGGCAAGGAGAATGCTCGATGGTTCCGATGCGTCTAGCTGGTGTAGCCCTGGCGATTGTCTCTCTGGTGGGCAGCGCTTCCGCCCAGCAGGTAAACGGCTTTTATGTTGGTGGCGGTGCTGGGGCAACAATCAGCGGCTTCACGAAAACCGCGCTTGCACCAAATAGCGACTCCACGCTTTCCTCACCGCGGCATGACTTGGTGCGGAAATGGGAGCTTGGGACCATAGGGGTCGTCAGTTTGGGGTATGGTTTCGGAAACGGCATTCGCGCCGAAATTGAAGGCCAGCTTCGATACAATGAGGGGTCTTCGGCAATTGCTTTCCATCGCTCTGTGCCCGCCAACGGGAACATGACTGGCTATGGGGTAATGGGCAACATTCTCTATGATATCGATCTTCGTTCCGTCGGCATCAACACTACGGCAGTTGTGCCCTATGTGGGCCTTGGCCTTGGCTACATGTTTTGGTCTTGGAATGATGTGTCTGCGACGGTCGGTGATTCGCGTCAGGTCTTCGATGATCAGAATGGTCTTTTGGCTTATCAGGCGATCGTAGGTGCTTCATTCCCGATCACCTCAGTCCCTGGCCTGTCCTTGACGGCGGAGTATCGCTATTACAATGAATTCGGCGATCCGGAATTGAAGGGAAAAGTCACTACCACGACCACGGGAACGACTAGGTCTGAAACGATAAAGATCGGTAACTATGGTCATAGCTGGCTGATTGGCTTGCGCTATTCTTTTGGCGCCGCGCCTGTGGTGGCCGCTGCCGCGGCGCCGGTTGCTTCCGCCCGAACCTTCTTGGTCTTCTTTGACTGGAGCAAGGCCGACCTGACGGATCGTGCGCGCCAGATTATCGGTGAAGCCGCCTCAGCGCGCGGCACTGGCGTGACGCGCATTGAAGTGAATGGCTTCACGGACCGTTCCGGCCCGGCCAGCTATAACATGCAGCTTTCGCAGCGTCGTGCAGACGCGGTGGCGGCTGAGCTGGTGCGCCGCGGTGTGCCGCGCAATGAAATTGTCACCCGCGGCTTCGGCGAGGAAAACAACCTAGTCCCCACAGCCGATGGCGTGCGTGAACCGCAGAACCGTCGCGTGGAAATCATCCTCAAATAAGATCACAAACGCTTAATGAAGGCCGCCGGCTCCTGCAGGGGCGGCGGCCTTTTTTATGGGGATGGATGGCTTGTCAGGGGCGCATCGGTCGGCCATTGCGCTTTGCCATGCTGCCTTTGCTCATCGGATCAGAAATCTATCGCGGCTCTACCTATGGGCCGAAGCATCCGCTGGCCATTCCGCGGGTTTCCACGACGCTTGATCTGATCCGTGCGCTCGGTTGGGTGACGCCCGAGCAATATCATGACAGCCCGCGCGCGGCACCGGAAGAATTGCAGCGCTTCCATACTACCGATTACCTCGCAGCCCTGATGCGCGCTGAAGAAACCCAAAGCGTGAGCGCCGAGGATCGGGAGCGTTTCCGCATCGGCGCCGATGGTAACCCAGTCTATCGCGAAGTGTTTCGCCGCCCCGCCACCAGCGCGGGGGGTGTGCTGCTGGCGGCAAGGCTGACCGCATCAGGCGGGGTTGTGCATGTGCCAGGTGGCGGCACGCATCATGGCCGGGCGGATCGTGCTGCCGGCTTTTGTTATGTGAATGATGCGGTGCTTGGGCTGCTTGCGTGGCGCGACCAGGGCCTGTCGCCGCTACTTTATGTGGATATTGACGCCCATCATGGCGACGGCGTGCAGGATGCCTTTCATGACGACCCGCATGTCTTCACGCTTTCCGTGCATGAGGATGGGCGCTGGCCTTTCTCTGGCGGCATTGGCGACAGGGCAGGGGGGCATGCGGCGAATATCCCCGTACCCGCCGGCTTCAATGACAGTGAAATGGCCTGGGTGCTGCACGAAGCGATACTCCCCATCGCGCGTCGCCTAAAGCCCGCCGCGATCATGCTGCAATGCGGCGCCGATGCGCTGGAAGAAGACCCGCTGTCACGCCTCGCGCTTTCCAATAATGCCCATCGCGCCGTGGTCGCCGCGTTGATGGGTCTGGCGCCACGGCTGATTGTGCTGGGCGGTGGCGGCTATAATCCCTGGAGCGTGGCGCGCTGCTGGGCCGGGGTTTGGGGCGCGCTAAATGGCCATGCCCTACCCGAAAGCCTGCCGGCGCCAGCGGAAGCCGTGCTGCGGGGCCTGAATTACTACCGCGCCGCCGGGCGCAACCCGCCCGAACATTGGTTCACCACCCTTGCTGATCCGCCACGCCCGGGCGTCGTGCGCGCCGTGGTACGCCGTGCGGCGGCGGCAGCGCTTGAGGCACCTCCTGATTGAGCATTTCCGCCACGCTTGCGCGCGGCAGATATGCTCTAAACTATTTTCTGGTCGCATTTTCCGAGTCGCCAAGTGATTCCACTTGGCTCGAAAATGCTTCAACGTGTCATGAAGGCTTTCATGCAAAGACGTTCCCTGCTGGCGCTTGGCGCCATGCTGCCTCTCGCTGCCCTGGCGCAGCCGGGGGTGGATCGCCCTCAGCCGCGCCTGCCGACCGAACCGCTGGTGTTCGAAACCCGCGACGGCAGGCGGCTTGCCTTCACGGTCGAGATGGCCATTCAGCCCGAACAGCAAATGATCGGCCTGATGTTCCGCCCAGACGTGAAGCTGGATGAGGGGATGTTGTTCGATTGGGGCGCCCCGCGCGAAAGTTCCATGTGGATGCGCAATACCATCGCATCGCTGGATATGGTGTTCATCACCGCTGATGGGCGGGTGCATCGGATTGCGGAGCGCACCGTACCTCATTCGCTGGCGACTGTTTCCAGCAATGGCCCGGTGCGCGCCACGCTGGAATTGGCCGCCGGCACGGCAGAGCGGCTGAATATCCGTGTCGGTGATCGCGTGCTGCAGCGGATATTTGGGACGGCCCCCTAAAGGCCAAGCAAAGCAGGCTGGATGAAGGTTTACCCTCGCGCCCCTGCCCAGACCTGCAAGCGCGGGCGGATGCGCAGAAAGCCGCGATAGGCGCGTTCCAGTAACCACAGCAAGGGCGGAAATTGCGCGGCGCGGCCCAGCGGGCGGAGCGTCGGAATGGCGCGCCACATGGCGGCAAAGGCCGCTGCGCCATGCAGCAAAGGGCCTTCCGCTTCGCGTGCATGAAAGCGCGCCAGCAATAGCGCGGGATCAATCGGGCAAGCCGCGCCGTCAGCGCCGACATCAATAAAGTCAATCGCGCCCCGCCGATCCAGCCGGCGCATCAATGCTATTTCGCGCAGGCAAAGCGGGCAGGCGCCATCGAACCAAACGGTAACCTGGGCAGGGGTCATGATTTCCAGGTAATGCGCCTGGATGCGGCGGCAAGGCCGTTAGGCATATCTACAACAGAGCGCCGATAATACGCCCGCCCGTCAGCGGGCGCGGCGCGCCGGTGGTGCTGGGGAAGCTCAGCGGCAGGCCGCGCGCCACGCGGGCGCCCAGAACGCCGAAAGCCTGGGCTTCCAGCGCATCGCCATCCCAACCCGCGACCTCCACCGGCCGGACCGGTTCTTCCAGGGCCCCGCCAAGCGCCTTCATCAGCGCAGGATTGCGCCGCCCGCCACCCGCCACCAGCCATTGCAGCGGCGGTTCCGGGAAATGCCTTGCCGCGGCGGCAACGCAAACCGCACAGAACGCAACCAAAGTGGCCGCGCCATCGGCGGCGGAAAGGCTGCCCGCGCCGGCCTCTCGCAGGGCACGATCAAAATCCAGCCGATCGAGCGATTTCGGCGGCGGCGCGGCCAGATAGGGATGCGCCATCAAGCGCCCCAACACCGCGCCATCCGCCTGGCCCGCCAGCGCGAGCTTGCCCGCGGCATCATAATCCTTGCCGGTATGCTGGCGCGCCCAATCATCCAAAGGCCCATTGGCCGGCCCGGTATCGAAAGCCAGCATTTCCCCATCCGGGCCAAGCCACGTCACGTTGCCGACCCCGCCCAGATTGAGGATGGCAAGCGGCTTTGGCAAAGGGGCGGCCAGCGCGCGGTGGAACACCGGCACCAAAGGCGCGCCCTGGCCGCCGGCGGCGACATCAGCGCTGCGGAAATCATAGGCAACACTCATGCCCGTGCGGCGCGCCAGCAAAGCGGCATCACCGATTTGCCAGGTAAGGGGGGTGCCGGTGCGCCCCTGTGCGGCGGGACGATGCAGGATGGTCTGGCCGTGAAAGCCGACCAAATCTGCCGGCAGGCCAATGGCTTCCACCGCCTCCGCGTGGCGCTCAGTCAGGCGGCGCGTCGCGTCCAGCAATGCAGGATCATCGGGCGTCAGGCTCTCGGCGCGGTCCAACAGGGACCGCAGTGCGCGGCGCAAGGCGGGGTCATAGGGCAGGGTCTGGCGCGGGCCGAAGCGCGCAATCGCCTCCCCATCTGTTTCCAGATAGGCAGCATCCACGCCATCCAATGACGTGCCGCTCATAAGGCCGATGGTTCTCAGCATGATGGGGACGTGCTACCCCCGCCCGCCTGTCGGTGGAAGCCCCCGGCAGCGTTGAGTTTCGAGAAACCGGATAGCATCATGAACAGCGCGCGAAGCGATTTCCTGCATGTGGCGCGGGAACGCGGCTATATTCACCAAACCACCGAAGAAGGCGCCTTTC
>Ga0315899_10002366_pt1 | contig 20900 bp, 16 predicted proteins | sample LakEriMetagenome_2_FD_203518 | JGI IMG/M metagenome (GOLD analysis project Ga0315899, IMG submission 203518) | Freshwater fungal communities from buoy surface, Lake Erie, Ohio, United States - Buoy 4 MA112 | ecosystem: Environmental > Aquatic > Freshwater > Lake | place: USA: Lake Erie, Ohio... | reverse complement strand
TTCATGCAGTCGCCTGCTTTTCGCACGGTTGCCATCGACCGCGCGCTATGGAGCATGGTGAAGGGAAGCGCTCTAAAGCAGTATCCGGCTCTGAAGGCTGCTTTTGGTGATGTACAGTTGCCGGAGGGTTTGACCCCATACCATCAGGAAGTGTCGGCGGTTATTCTCGAATTTTCGTTGGAGGCCGGTGATTTTTCAACGGCTTATCGGATGCAAAATGCGCTGCACGCGGCAACGTACAATGAGTGGAAAACGGAACGGTTGGCACTTACTGATAGTCTTCGAATCTCGGAAACAAAGTATCTGCAAGAGGTGAGCGCATTGAAAGCATCTCACAAGGTCGTTGAGCAAAAGCAATCAAGCATGCAGTTGATTATTATTTCAATCGCTGTCGTGCTGTTGTTGGTGAGTATCGTTCTTGGGGTAATGATGCTCAAGGGGCGCAAGCAGTTGTTGCACGCACGCCAGCTGGCGGATGACCATTCAGAGAAGGAAGAGTTGGTTCGCAAACTGGAAGCGACCAAGCGTGAGTTGCAGCAACACTTGGTTGCGGATAAAAAGAAGTTGGAGCCGGTGATAGTTGCAGCGCCTGAATCAACGCAACCATCCATAGATCTGTCAGGATTGAATGATGAAATACAACAAGGTCTTTCCAAAATTAAAGCGCACTGTGAGGCTGGTAAACAAGGCATGAGTGTGCCGACATACATGTCGATTGTCAACGATACGACGCGCCTAAGCAGTGTTGTGCTCAAGCGTATTCAAGCGCTAACTTCAGGTCAACAAAAATCATAACCACCATGAAATACGCTGTCAAGCTGTCCATATTCTCGGCCATTTGTTTCCTGTCGCTCCGCGAAGCTTCTGCCCAATTGCGTCCGATAACTGCTGCCCGTCCCTTACCTCAATCAGTAGTATATGAGGATGATGAAGAGCAGGAAGATACCTTGCAAGGTTTGAGCTTTGGCCTCAACCTGGGAAGTTATTTCGCAAATGCTGAAACGGCGAATATTTACAATGGCAGTGGACCTTTTGCAGAAGATGTGAATGCAGCAGCGGGTGTTCGCTGGTATTCCATTCCGGAGCGCATTGGCATTGACGGCCCCTTCGCTATGTCGAATGATATCCGGGAGATTCAGAATTTTTATAACACGCAGACGTATACGTTTCCCTACGATTACGCTCCTACAAACATGCGGTACAATCCTGCTATGTATGTTGGTTTGAACATCAAGTGGAATTTCAATCGTTATGCTGCGCTGCTCATGAATCTCAATGCTTGCAGGCTAAAGGCTGTCGGGCAGTTTACCATGCAACTGCCACCAACGTCTCAAACTGCGCAGAATAATGTGGGCCCTACTTTGCTTTCTGTTGCCGGTGAAGAACAGCGCTTCAACTTGAATTTGGGCTATCGTCAGGGTTGGATGATGGGCGATTATTCGAACTTTTTTGTGCAGGTCGGTGGCAGTATGCTCGGCACGAAATGGATGCGCAATTATGTGCTGGTGGCCGACCGTCAGTTTGATTTAATTACCAGCGGTTATGTGGCGGGTCAAACGCCGATGTCCGCAGTACCAAACACAGGCGTAGGCTTTGGAGCATTTATCGAAACGGGAGTAGAGTTTTGGGTAGGCAAGTATTCCTTCGATATTGGCCTGGGCTTTTCACGCGAAAAGGTGATTATCAATACCTATGAGCAAAACGTTACCAACAAGTGGCTGCAGGCAACCTTCAACATTTGATGTGCATTCTTTTTAACCGCAGATGCGCAGAGAATTTTCAACCTTTAATCAAAGCCTCATAGACTAGCTCCGAGTCCAGCTTGCCCATGCCCACGGCTTCAATTCGATTGACCTTAGCGGCATCAAAAGGGCGTGATACCTTCAGGTAGTTTTCGGTGAATCCGAACATCCGTCCATCTTCTTCTTGTCCTTCCCAGAGCACGTGATGATTTGTTTGGGCAAACGACTCGTAGAATGCTCTCTTCTTTTTATCCGATAGCATGCGCAGCACATTGGTGCGGCGATTACGCTCGTTCATTGGGACAACGTCGTCGATACGAAGTGCAGTGGTATTGTCGCGTTCGCTATACGTAAAGACGTGTAAATAGGAGACGGGGAGTTCTTGCAGGAACTCGTGCGTTTGTTTGAAATGAGCTTCTGATTCTGAAGGGAAACCGGTAATCACATCAACGCCGATGCAGGCATGCGGCATAAGTGACTTAATGAAGGTGATGCGTTCCCGGTAAAGGTCGGTGCGGTATCTGCGACGCATGGCACGCAGGATATCGTCGCTTCCGCTCTGCAAGGGGATGTGGAAGTGAGGCATGAATTTCTTCGAAGACGCAACGAAAGCAATGATTTCATCGGAAAGCAGATTGGGCTCAATCGATGAAATTCGGAAGCGCTCGACACCACTGATTTCGTCCAGCCGTTTCACCAATTCGAGTAGACTCGTTTGATGTTGTGTTCCGTAGTCACCGATATTGACTCCCGTAAGCACAATTTCTTTTGCACCCGAATCGATTGCTTTTTGGGCCTCTGCCAATGTCTCTGTCAGCGGAGCACTGCGGCTTCTTCCACGGGCCAGCGGGATGGTGCAAAATGCACAGAAGTAATTGCATCCATCCTGCACTTTTAGAAACGTTCGTGTGCGATCACCCGCGGAAAATGAAGGGATAAATTCTTTAACGTCTTTGATTTCCCCGACGTGTATGCGGGTCTCACCTGATTTTATTTTGGCTTCTACGTGGGCGGGAAGGTTGAATTTTTCTCCGGCGCCAAGCACAATATCAACGCCGGGAATAGCGGCGATTTCTTGTGGCTTCAATTGGGCATAACATCCAACAACGGCTACATATACGCCCGGGTTATTGCGCACAGCCCGGCTCACCAGATTGCGGCATTTTTTGTCAGCTTGTTCTGTAACGCTGCACGTATTGATGACCAGCACATCGGGATTCGCCTCCATATCCACGCGGGAGTAGCCTGCATCGGTGAACTGACGGGCCAAAGTGGAGGTTTCCGAAAAGTTCAGTTTGCAGCCCAGTGTATGAAAGGCAATCGTGCGAAAAGGATTCATGCACCGCAAAGATAATGGCCATTGAGCCTCACCTCTTTGCGTTTATAAACTTGTAAAAGTCGATTTGTAGGGATGTCCATGATTCGTTAATTTGGGCCTTTCAAAAAAACACTGCAACATGTTGAGAAACCTGCCACTTGTGGTACTCTTTTTTGTTATCCCATTTATTGTAAAAGCTCAGGAACCGTGTGAGGTGGTGTTTGATTTGTTTGGTCAGGATACGGCTTGCGTGGGAGCTGACCCCTTTTATTTACCCCCGGTAGCTCCTTTCGGTGGTACCTATTCGGGGTTGAATGTTTCTGCTGATGGTCTGTTTGATCTTTCGGGGTTAAGCGCCGGGGAGTATGAAATTGTTTACACGGCTGATTCCGCGGTTTGTCTCGGTTCTGCTTCGGCGTTTATCACGTTGGTTGACCCTACACCTTTTACACTTGTCGGAACAACCGAAGTGTGTGTCGGTGGTACAACAGTGCTTGCATCAGAGGAGGGATACGAGTTGACATGGGATGATGGATCCAAGAGTTTTGTGCGTGAGTTTACTCCTGACAGCACATATGAAACCTACGCGTCCTATACCGATGCTGCAGGTTGCACCTATTACAACGAGTTTACCTTGGCCGTTTTGGATTTTGACAGCACGGGTGTCGTAGCACCTCAGCAAGTGTGCTATGGACAGGAAATCACCATTGATATCGTCAATGCGACTTACGTGCAGTGGTTAATCGATTTTAGCGAGTCCACGCGAATAACAACTTCCTTTACACAAGACACGACGCTCGAGTTGAAAATCTACTCAGGTTCGTGCGACAGTATTTTCAACTTCACGATTGAAGTAGCAGACTCTATAGAGTTTGAGATCATCACCGATACTACGCTGTGCACAGGGCAGTTGGCACTCGCTGTTGGAGTCGGTAATCCCCTTAGCTATCGTTTTGATGGTTATGGTACGTTCACGGATTCACTCGTGTTTGAGTTGGTGGATGATGCTACGGTATACGTCCAGGCATATGGAGAGTTCGATTGTTTTGCGGAGGTATTCATTTCGTATATCGTTGATGAGTACCCTCCATTAGCGATTACTTATCCGGATTCTGTTTGCGAAACATTTCCGATTGAGATATTCGCTGCAGGTGCCTATGAGTACATCTGGTTGGATCTGCTGACCGGTGACACATTGTTGGCAGGCGGGCAACAAGACTTGCAGCTTACCGCTGATCAAAGCTTGCAATGGTCGATTGTCGGTTCATCGCTATACGGCTGCCAAATCGCCGAAGATGTCGATGTTTATGTTGATCCAACACCTGAAGTGCGCATCGATACCTTAACCGCTTTCTGTCTGGAGCGTCCAATTTTATTGCAAGGCAACGGTGCTTTTCAATACACCTGGAGCAATGGATATGTTGGAGATACACTGGAGTTTGAAGGAGCCACCGATACGGTGTTTTCAGTCATCGGGGCAACCGCTTTGGGCTGTGTCAACTATGATACTCTGAGCATTGTAGTTCATGAAGTGCCGATTGTTACTGCCTTTGGCGAGAACTCGATTTGCGAAGGAGATACCGCAACTGTCACAGCTATTGGAGCCGTGTCGTACATCTGGGGCGGTATACTTGAAGGAGAAACAGTAGACCTTACCCCAATCGTCGATAGTGCGGTGACCTTCGTAGGCTACAATGTATACGGGTGCGCCGACTTTTCCATTTTCAACATCAATGTTGATCCCGCGCCGATTATTCAATTCATCGGTCCTGCCTATATCTGCGAAGGAGATTCAGCATCGCTGGAAGTTATTACGAATGGCGTTTTTGCATGGTCTGATGGATCCTTGGCTTCTATTATTCCCGTCACACCTTTGGACGATACGACCTATGTGCTGACCTCTATCGGAGGAAACGGTTGTCCGCGCACCGCCGTTTATGCTGTTCCTGTTTACGCTTATCCTCAGTTTTCATTTGCAGGTCCTTCAACACTGTGTTATGGTGATACCGCACAGGTAATCTTATCGGGAACAGATGTATTTCTATGGAGCAATGGTTTGCAGGGCGACAGCGTTGTCTTTGTGCCGCAGGGGTCACAAACAATTTTGATTTACGGTTCGAGCAATGAAGGCTGCACAACCATTTATCCTTATGCACTGACCATCCATCCCGCCCCTCAGGTTCAATTTGCTTTCAGTGCGGATACACTATGTGAATCAGGTACCGGTATCAGCTGGACGGCAAGTCCCTCGGGTGGTTTGCTCACGGGCGATGGAGTTGTAGACAACTGGTTTAATCTGGGTTCTGCGCTTAACGGACTAAACACAGTGTCGTATACAGTTGCGAACGAATTTAACTGTGAGGCATCTGCAACGGATGAGCTCATCGTGGAAACATGTCTGAGTGCAGAAGATTTGAGTGCAACCGGATTGGAGCTCTTTCCGAATCCTGCAACGGACGAGGTGATGCTGAAATGGCCCGGTGCCGCTGCCTACACGGTCGTGAATCAGCACGGACAGGTTATCGAGAAGGGACAGTTTTCTGCATTTACGCGAATAGACATCTCCTCATGGAGCGCAGGTATCTACATGGTGGAAGTGCATGGAAGCCAAGCCTCAGAAACGGTTCGCTTAGTGAAACATTAGAAGCAGCCAGCTTACTTAAACCATTGAATGGATTGACCCACTTTCGCTTTGAGGTCTTTCCGCTCAACGATGTAATCTAAAAATCCGTGTTCCAGAACGAACTCCGCGCTTTGGAAGCCTTCTGGCAGATCTTTTCCGATGGTTTCTTTAACGACGCGTGGCCCTGCAAATCCAATCAGTGCTTTCGGTTCAGCGATATTGATATCGCCAAGCATGGCAAATGATGCGGTGACACCACCGGTTGTTGGATCGGTGAGAAACGAGATATAGGGCAAACGAGCGTCTGCCAGCTGTGTGAGTTTTGCCGAGGTTTTAGCCATTTGCATGAGCGACAGACCAGCCTCCATCATGCGTGCACCACCGGATTTGGAGATGCAGATGAACGGACACTTGGAGTCGATGGCCACATCTACGCCTTTTGCAAATTTTTCACCGACCACCGAACCCATCGATCCTCCGATAAACCCGAAATCCATACAGGCGATCACAGTCTCCTGGCCATTGATTTTGCCTTTAGCAACGCGAATGGCATCCTTCAAACCGGTTTTGGCAATCGTGGTTTTGATACGGTCCTTATAGGATTTTGTATCCGTGAATGTCAAAGGATCAGCACTGATCATATTCGGCGCAACTTCACTGTAATCATTGTCATCAAAAAGAATACTGAAGTACTGCAACGAGCTGATCTTCTCATGGTAGCTGCATTTGTTGCAGACCCAGTTTTGCTCAGCATGCTCTTCGCTGGTAAGCACATGTTTACACTCGGGACATTTATACCACAAGCCTTCAGGAATTTCTTTCTTTTCCTTGTACTTCGTAGTAATACCTTGCATTTTACGTGTAAACCAACTCATAGCTGAACAATTTGTGAGGGTACAAATATGAAGGAAAAACGGCTTTATCGAACCAAATAGATACCCCCTGTTTTCACAACTTCTTCCCCGTTGTATGTAATCGCTTGAATGCGGTAATTATAGACGTCGTCGCCCACTGCGATACCGGGTGTCCAGCCCACTTTTCCATCAGGCGAGTAGAAAATAGCCTCACCCAAACGGTTATAGATCCAAACCTGCATCGACGCAATATTGTATCCTGATACAAACCAAGATTCGTTGAACGTGTCTTCATTGGGTGTAAAGCAGGACGGCACGAAAATTTCCCAGCTGCATTGGAAATTATCAATGGCAATTTCATCGCTTGCCACACCGCAGCGGTTGGATACCACGACGCTGTACAAGCCACTCCCCGCAGTAGTCACCGTTGCGGAAGTGTCGCCGGTTGACCATAGATACTCGGAGTGTTGCGTGTCATAGGCGTCGAGAACGATAGGGTAGTCTTCACAAAAGGTTGTGTCGTTGCCCAGCGACACAACGGGTTGGGCGATCGGATAAACCGCAATCGTATCGTAGGTCACACATGGGCCGTTTTCAACCATGATGGAATAGCCACCAGATTGATCAATGCTGATTGTCTGCGCGAAAACCCCGGTATTCCATGAACCGGCAAAGGCTGATTGCAGCATAGCGGATGTTCCCTCACACAGAATGGTATCTGTCGATAGCAACGCAAAGTGCTGTTCGAACAGTGATAATTCCAGCGTGTCTGTTACCGAACAACCGTTGGACGTGTAGGCGAAGTAATAGATCGCCGATGTATCGGCAACGATTGGATTCGGAGCAGCGTTGCCATTCCAAAGCCATGTGCCTTGCATGGGGGCTTCCAAAAGCAGCGGCGACGTGTTGCAGTGATCAATGGTATCGGGTAGATTGGTGGATTCAACCACGACGGCGCTGATAAGAATCGAGTCTGATTTTGTGCATTGACCTCGAGTGACAAGGATGCTATGCTCTCCGATGCCGGCCGAGGTTGCATTGGAGTTTTCTCCGTTCGACCATTGGATGGTTTCCCAAAGCGAGGGAACCGACAACTGAATCGTGTCGAGCGCACAGAGGGTTGTGTCATTGCCAATGAATACATCGTGTATGGGCAGGATACTAATGTTCACAGTATCGGATGCCAGGCAGCCGACAATGGCTGAGTCGCGCTCTACCACATAGCTGATGTAAAACACACTATCAGAAGTATTTTCAATGTTTACGGTCGGGTTGCCAACGTCGGTGGATGAAAGGCCAAAGGAAACATCCCAGCTATAATCGTAACCGCTCAAGGGGTTAATCCCAATTTCAAGCGGCGTGTTGCTGCACAAGGTTGTGTCGAAGCCGGCGAAGGCGGGCTGGGAAAGGACGATCGGTTCACAGGCGGTCAGCGAGATATCATCCAATCCGAAGTCATTGCCTCCGGTCTCTGTCTGAACGTCGATGATGCAAAGACTCAGCACGGTTGATTCCCCGCTATTCCAGGTTGTTGTGAGTGACGACCAACCGCCTTCGGCAATCAGTGTGTCATCAGCCGCAACACCGTTGAATACCGGAATGAGCAAAGCGAGAGGATGAGGATTAGCGTTGTCGGCCACATCGCGCGCCCAAAACGTGAGCGTGTAGTCTGTCTGCGGATAAACGGTCAACTCCTGACACCACACCGACGTTCCTGCTGAACCCGGAGCATTAGCGATGAAAAAATCTCCTGATGGTGGGTTCGTATGATCGTTGCCGGTGAAGTCGCTATGAAACAACGTTGCATTGTTGCCGATGGCATAGTTGTTTTCCGGGCAAAGCGTGCAGATGAACGGGAAGAAAGTGACGTAATCCAGGGAGGACGTGAATCCCACATTTCCACTTTCGAAATCGCCATTCAGGATGCGGTCGTTCTCTTGCATGCATGCCGGACACTGGGCGCTCACCTGTGTGATGATAAACCATGAAATACACAAGAGCAGGGAGAACTTCAGATTATTCATACGACGCCGCTGATTCAATCGATGTTTTTTGACGTTCGAGATTGCGTTTATTGATGACAGGATTGGCGTACATCTGCAGCAGAATTTCTCTGGCAATGGTATTGAAATTCTCGGCAGGAAGTCCCAAGCGCTTGCGAGAAAGCGCTAATTTCAGTACATGTCCGCGGATGTAGTTGACGAAAGCAATACGCTGGATGTTGGTGTACTTGTCTTTGTAATCGCGTGTCCCATGCAGCTGATCATAGGCGATATAGTTGTTGGGCCAGAGGTGATAGATGCGGTGCATCTCGTCATCAATGGCTTCACTGAGCAATTTGAATTTTTCGTTTTTGTTACTGATGTCTGACATCCGCTCATAGACGTCATCGAGCGGCATTCCGACTGAAATATTGATGCGGCCTTTGTGTCCGGTTAGCCCCGTTACCATGGAGTGAAAATCTTCACCGGGCTTTTTTTCATACTTCCCGAACTGACGTACATGCATGAGTTCGTTGGTCTTCAATAAATCGCAGGGATCGAATTCATAGCTCACACACATGGGGCGAATGTGAAGGTCTTTTAATCCGTTTTCGAGATTTCCTTCCGTGCTCAGGGAGAACATTTTCAGCAAGGCTGTCGCTGTTCGGTCGTCGCCGTCTTTGCTTCTCCCTTCGCGATGTGCAATCCAAATGGACGTCTTCTTTTCGGTAAGCGTATGACGGATGTAATTGCTCATGCGCAAGGAGTAGTAATACATCTCCTTCGCATTGACATCGCGGCTGACGATGAAGTTCTTGTTACACCGAACAATGTCGCGCACGAGCTGTAATTTGAGCAGGTTGTCGCCAATGGCAATCTCAGTTGTGGGAATGCCACGTTCGATGAGGCTGACATTCAATAAAGCGCTATCCAGAATGATATCGCGGTGATTGCTCACAAAAAGGTAGGCCTGATCCGATTCAATGGACGACTCATTGGTGAAGGACACACCGCTGGTCGTCATTTGGGTAATCACGTTTACCGCGGGTGCACTGATTTCTTCCTGAAATTGATTAACGCTGCGGATGTTCTCAAACATTTGAATGATTTCCGCTTTGCGCAGGCCGGGATACACCCACTTCATCATTTTGATGAGCAGGGGTTCTTGGATCATACGTTGAATGGCCAGGCTCAGTTCTTCGTCCGAATACGGACGCATGGTACTGAAGTCATGAACATCAATGGGTGATTCTTGCATGACGCGAATTTAACGCGTAATGGCTATTCTAGGTAGTGGGGAAACGACACCGGGAGTTACCAAACCGGGCAAGGCGGGGGCGCATGCGAGCCACGTTGGCGGGTGTATTTAACGCGCTTGGTTTTTGCTCCGCACTTCCAGTGTTTGAAGATGGTGTATTTCAAGCTAACGTAAACATCGGCTCCGTAGATGTCCTTCTTGAGCAGGAATGATCCCAGATCATCGCTGCCGATGATGATGCTGTTGAGGCGAAGGCAAAGACCAACCTGTGGACGTTTGTATTGGTACATCGAAACCGGCAGTGAGGCTTCAAAACGTTTGGTTTCCCAACGAGGCGCTATGCCTAAATAGCCCGAGCGCTGCACTCCGAGACGGTTCAACCATGGCACACCATAGGTGAGTACACCATACAGATAAAAGTTGCTGATCAGGTTGAAGTCGCCTTGCACCGAGAGCGCAGCCGGCAGCATCATGGAGAAATCGGTCAGGTAGCCGTTTTCTTGTACCAGGTTAAAATTGTTATTGATCAGGCTATCGATGTCTTCAAGGTCATCGGCTTGTGTGCCTTGATAATCCTCCCAGATAGAACTCTGGTTTTGGGAGAAGTTGTTGGTATAAAATGGTTCTTTGAATTTGATACGACCAACATCGAGCAGGGATACACCAATGCGGTAGAGATAGTCGCCATCGGTGCAGGGCGAGTGAGGCACATAAGCTTCCGAAGATTCATGACGCACTTTGTAGGTTACGCCAAGATCAGCGCCCCAGCCTTCGCCGTTGAAGATGCCGGCCGTGGGGTCGTTAAATCCGTACTGACCGATGAATTCTTTCGTTTCAATGCGGCCGCTGTCTTGAATCATATAGGTCCAGGAATCGAGTCGCACTCCGGCACCGGCGAAGCCGTAGAGTTTTTTCACGGTAATTGCCGCCTGAGTCATGGAGAATCCTTGACGCGCGATAATGGTACCGTAGGTAAATCCTAATTCACCCCAGGCGAGCGCATTGGTGCGCACATTATTGATACTATTGATTTTACCGATTTCATTTTTATTGTCGAATCCGTTTTGAGCCCATTCGTGGGCCTTGGCCGGAATTCCGCGAACGTCGGTAACCATGCGCACGGCAGTGCTTAATCCAAAGGCATGCTGCTTAACGGCGAAGGTGAGCGAAGGACCGCCCACTTGAAGATCCACGAATGCGGAGTAGGGGGTGTTTTGCTTGCGCAAAGGGACCGTGGTCATCGTATCGAAATTCGCAATCGAGAGTTCTCCTCCACGGAGATAGACCAAATCGTTTTTGATGAAGGTGCTGAGTCCCGCCAGTTGAAAATCAATGAAGGCACGTGAGTCAACGATGGTTGAAGGGTTGTTCCAAAGAGTGTTGACAGGGGAGCGAGTACTTCCGGCAATACCCAAATTATCCTGAGCTACCGACGCTAGGGTCAGCAAAGAGAGTGTAAGGATAAGGTATGCGTTTTTCATTCCGGGTGGAGTGATTTACCCTTTGAACGCAAGTTGCAGCTAAAAAGTTCTGTTTGAGGGCGAAAAAAATTAGTTTTTCACATCCACGACCTTTAATTTGAAGTAGACCGGGGTTTTTGGAGGCACCACTCCGCCCGTGCTGCCTTCCTCACCGAACGCGAGATAGGAGGGGAGATAAACAATGGCTTCATCACCGCAGCGCATCATGCTCAGGGCATACTGCAAGCCTTCGACGACCTGATCAGGTCTACCAAAGGTGAATTGCAGCTCGGTGGGTTTATCGAGCGGTTTATCATTTAATAAACAGGTGGTATAGGCGATGGTGACTTCACTGCCGGTTGCAATCGTATCACCGGCGCCGACAATCAGCGGTTGGATAAAGCAATCGCCGTGCTTCTCATAGGCGATTTCGGTGTTATTCATCAACAGTAATTCGATGGCTTCTGTTTCCGGCATTTCCCCATGTTGGGCGCTACTGAGCAAGTAGTCGCGATAGCCTTGCTCATCGAATGTTTTCATGATTTTGAAATTCACTTCGATGAGGTCTTCTCCACGATCGGATGGCAAGTCATTATAGCCACACAGGAAGGTCTTATTGACCGCGTGAATTGGGGCACTAATCACCATGGCGTCGCCGCAGTTCATCCCCAGCAGCTCCTGCTTAATACGCCAATGAAGCGAGTCTTCCCAGGGTAGAAGCGTATTGTTGTTGAGATTGTGATAGAAAATAGTGTGGTGTCCGTCGCTCTTTAAGGCGGGCGGTGCACTTACACTATAATCCGTCTCGATGATAAAGTAAGTGGCATCATTGATGGCCGGTGCACAATCGCCTACCGCAATTAACCGTTTTTTGATGTTGTCACCCATCGATTCCCAACCATCATTGCATCCTGTAATGGTGATGATCAGCACTACAAAAAGAGTCAGCTTTAAAGTGCTTGAAGGGCGATTCATGGGAGGATTTTTAACAAGTGAATATCATAGATGACTGATGCATTTTGAGGGATTTTACCGGAATCACCTGTGAATCCGAAGGCCAGGTGAGAAGGGAAAATAAACTTGGCTTTATCGCCTTCATGCATGAGCTGCAGCGCTTCATGCAAGCCTGTTTCAACATTGTCATGACCGATAAAGACGTCTTTGGGATTTGCCGGTGAGGCTTCATAACAGAGCGTTCCGTCCAGCAGACTGATTTTATAGGCAATGAGTACATGTTGGTCTTTCATCGCTTGACGGCCTTGAGAAGGCTCGTAAATCCAGTAGTGCAGACCTGTTGCTGTTTCCTGCATCGGCCAGTTTTGTTTGGCGATGTAGGCCTGGATGTTTTGCATTTCATCGGTGTGCTGCTTGCGGTTTTCTTTGATGAGTTCCTGCTGAGCGCGCGCCAAATCCGCATCGGTCATGGTACGTTGATTACGTTCCTTGCAGGAAGCAACCGTCAAGAGAATGAGTAACAGCCAAGATAAACGGTTCATGAGGCTAAGATATCGGCTGCGTGGCGGTGCACCAGCGATTGAAATTTTTCAAGGGTGATTTCCATGCTTTCGGCGCTCATACCTCCAGCGGCGTTGATGTGTCCACCGCCCTGCCAGTTGGCACGGGAAAACGCATTGACGTCGAAGGTGCCTTTTGATCGGAAGGAGGCTTTTATTTCGTTGCTACCCTCACGGAAGAAGGCGGCCAGTTTGATTCCCCGAATCGAAAGCGCTTGATTCACTAGGCCTTCCGTATCGCCTTGACGGTAATTGTAACGCAGTAATTCTTCTTTTGTCAGACTAATGAAGGCGGTCGATTGATCAGCCATCACAACCAGCTTTTCACTCAAGGCATAACCGATGAGTTTGAGTTTATCCATCAAGTTGGTATCATATACCTGACGATGAATTTCAGAATGGTCAAGGCCTAGGGCAATCAACTCACCGGCGATGCGATGGGTATCCTCCGACACACTGTGGAAGCGAAAGGATCCGCTGTCGGTCATGATGCCCAGATAAATGCAGGCAGCGATATCTACCGTGAGATGCCCTTTCCAGCCGCATTGTTCGATGAATCGGAAAACCATTTCACACGTTGAACAGGCGCTGGTATCGCTATAAATGACTTGCGGATACTCACCCGGCTGCTGGTGATGATCGATCAGGATGAAGGGTTTTCCGCAGGTTTCCAGCACCGGGCAGAGGTCGTTGCCCACGCGTGGCAGGTGATTGTAGTCGAGTGAAAAAATCAAGTCAGCAGATGAAATGGCGTCACGCACAGCGTCGGGCTGCGTATCGAAGGCGAGTATTTGATCGTAGTCTTTGACCCAATGCAGAAAGTCCGGTGCATGGTCGGGAACGACGGTCACGACGTCTTTGTGCAATGTTTTTAGGAAATGATGCATGGCCATAGCCGATCCGATAGCATCGCCATCGGGGCTTTTGTGCGTGGTGATGACAATGCGATGGGCGCTGTGAATCAACGCTTGTGCATGATCAATTTGTTGAGGGGTTAATATCCGCGACATGCCACAAAATTATGCTGCTTGTCGCGGGTTGAACGCATTCTGCCGCTAAACTTGTACATGCTTTTTAACAGGTGGAAAAACAAATGGTGGATACGTCCTGCGGCCTTCTTGTTGCTGCTTCCGTTCATGATGGGATTCACGCACAAATTCTACGTTTCAAAGACGTTGATTGAATTCAATGCGCGAACAGCTCAGTTTGAGATTACCGCTAAAGTGTTCACCGATGATTTGGAATTGGCCATCGGTGGAGCTCAGGCTACGGAGATGCACTTGGGAACGGACCGCGAAACTTCGGATGCCGATACCCGCATTGAACGCTACCTGCGGGAGCATTTTAAAATCTCTGTCGATGGCAAGCCGATGGAATGGCGATGGGTAGGGAAGGAAGTGGATGGCGATATGACTTTTTGTTACTTGGAATTTTACCGCGCACCGGATTTCAGCACGCTGCAGGTGTTTAACGATTTGCTGGTATCACAATATCCGGAACAACAGAATATTGTTGATCTGACTATGCACAGCACCACGCAGACGTTGATATTTAATAAAGACGCGGTCAAGCAAGAGTTTCGACCGTAAGCATTATGACGAAGAAGGAGAAGGTCGCCTACATTTTAACGGAACTCGAGCGTTTGTATCCCAATCCGCCGGTGCCGCTTGATCATACAGATCCTTACACGCTTTTAATCGCCGTGTTGTTGAGTGCGCAGTGCACGGATGCACGCGTGAATCTGGTCACGCCGAAGTTGTTTGCGCTTGCCAACAATCCCTTCGACATGGTGAAATTGACTCCCGCCGAAATCGAAGCAATCGTTCGTCCGTGTGGATTGGGCCCTGCTAAAAGCAAGAACATTCATCGCTTATCGCAGCTGTTGTTGGAGCATCACGCCGGGGAAGTTCCGGATCAGCTTGAATTATTGGAGGCATTGCCGGGCGTAGGACATAAAACGGCAAGTGTTGTTATGATACAGGCGTTCGATGTGCCGGCATTTCCGGTGGATACACACATTCATCGCATGCTGTACCGTTGGGGCTTGAGCAATGGGAGTAGTGTGGTACAAACGGAGCGTGATGCAAAGCGATTATTTCCGGAGCACACGTGGATTAAGCTTCACCTGCAAATCATTTTTTATGCACGTGAGTTTTCACCGGCACGCGGAGCAAGTCCCGAACGTGATTTCATTACCATGGAGGTTACAGGGAAAATTAAATCATTGAGTGCTTAACTCATTCACCCAGGAAAGCCAGTCGAAAAGCCTCACTCAGTCTGCTGATAGCGCGAAGCGTGTTGCGTTTGCCCAGTCCTTTGGGCGGTCCGTATGGCGTTTTGTTGACATCGATGATGTAGATTTTTCCCGAAGCATTGTCGCGCAATATGTCGAGCTCGCAGAAGTCTGCACCCATGGCTTGCGTAAATCGCAGAATGTGCATTTTTTCTTCAGCTGAAAACACGCCGTCAACTTCCATTAACTCCGAACGATGGACATCATTGGTGAAGCGCACGTTCTCGTGCTTGTATTTCGCATAAACCAGCGGTATAGCATGTCCGATGACCGGCACGCGGTAGTCCAGAAATTCTTTGTTTCCGACGCTGTTATCGATGACGATTTGATAGACGGCATTGGTTTTCGTGCTTGTCACAGGGCAGCGCACGATTGAGCCGTCGTGTAGGGCGTTGATATCACTTTTTTCAACGGCATTTCCCTGATGGGTCTTCGGGTCGATGAAGGTGTTGTATCCGAAAATTTCGCGATGAATGAGGTCTACGGTTGTTTTGGAGATGTCGGTGCAGCCGGCATTCAACACGCGATGTTGCGGATAGTGCTGCTCGAGAAGGGCAGAGGAAGCGTTAGTCGTGTCATGAAACCAAATCACCAAACGCGGCCGTTTCAGGCGTTTGTTGGTAATCCTGAATCCCAACCGTCGCGCAATTTTGAAGAGTGTTGTTTTCTTGCTCGGATAATCCGGAAAAACAACGATTGCCGGCAAACTGCCACCGTTGCGGAAAAAGGCAATAAGGTCGTTGAAGATGCTGCGGGTGTCTTTAATAGCCACCTCGCTCCAGGGCATGTTGTTGCGGTAGTGATTTCGAAAGCCCCTGGGTTTGCGGTGCATGGTTTAATTCAGCGATGGATCGTCGGGCAAGTTAGCAATCATTTCGCCTTTTTTACCCATGCCTTTCAGGATGGTTTTCCAAAGGTCATTATTATCGCTATTCATGAGTGTTTCCTTACCCACATTGGCCACGAACCACGATTTGCTCTTGATCTCATTTTCGAGTTGCTCTGGCGACCACCCGCTGTAGCCAACGAAGAAGCGTACTTCATCTTTTTTGACGTCTCCCGTGAACAGCATTTTTTTCAGGATATCGAAATTTCCTCCCATGAATACACCGGGAATAATTTCAACGCTGTCGGAAATTTTTTCTCCCAGCGTATGCAGGTAGTATAAGTTGCTGTTGCGAACCGGACCGCCGATGCTGATGCGACCTTCAAAGGAGGGCATGTTTTCCATGATTTGCTCCAGGTCGATGTTGATGTAGTTATTCAACACAAATCCGAAGGAACCGTCATGGTTGTGCTCACACAGAAAGATAACGGTGCGCTTGAAATACGGGTCATTCAGGAATGGCTCAGCTAAAAGTACCTGGCCTTTGCTGGGCTTGATATTTTTTTCGGGTGCGAAATCCATAGGACTAATTTATAGGCATAATACGCGCACATCGGGAAAAAAGTTGCTAAATAGTGACGAATGACTAGTGACGAATGACGAATGACGAATGGCGAATGGCGAGTGGCGAGTGGCGAGTGGCGGGTGGCGGGTGGCGACTTGGGCCGAGCGGAGCCGAGGCTGTGGCTCAATGGAAAAGTGAGAATCAAGTTAACTCTTAAAACCAAAATTTCACATTAAAAAAAGGCCTGACTTGGATATACCTAGTCAGGCCTTTTTCATTCGTCACTAGTCATTCGTCATTAGTCACTATTATGGAAATATTCCCAGCGACTGATACGCCACACCCAGCTTATTGATGCCGCTCACAAATGCGGCAGTACGCAGGTCTTCAATTTTCTTATTGGCCTTTTTGATATCGCGGATTTCGTTGTAGGCGTAGATCATGGTTTCTTCCAGACCGGAGCGTACGTAATCAATTTCGCCACCACCTTGAATCAGGATTTTCTTTTCTTTGGCATCCATTGATTTGCCGGTCATTTTTTCAACGCCGCCGATGAGCTGACGCGCATGCATTTCCTGGAAGCGCTTTTCCAATCGACCGAAGTTGACGTGAGAAAGATTCTTGAGCCATTCGAAGTAGGAAACGGTTACGCCTCCGGCATTCAAATACAAGTCAGGAATAATCATGATGCCGCGCTTGTTGAGGATGTCTTCTGCATCCTTGGAAACAGGACCATTGGCACCTTCACCGATGATTTTGGCTTTGATGCGAGGTGCATTTTCCGCCGTGATTTGGTTTTCCAAGGCGGCCGGAATCAACACGTCGCAATCCATTTCGAGCAGCTCTGCTGAGCGTTCAAAATTCTTCGCACCGGGGAAATTCAAAATCGATCCGGATGCCTTGCGATGGTTGAATACCTCTTCGACATTAAGTCCGTTTTCATTGTAAATACCACCTTCGTATTCAGCAATACCAACCACAGTGGCTCCGCCTTCGCTGCAGAATTTCGCTGCGTAAAATCCGACGTTACCCAAGCCCTGAACAATGACGCGCTTGCCTTCCAGTCCGGGTGTTAATCCCAGTTCCTTCATATCGTCGGCATGACTCATGGCTTCGCGTATACCGAAGAAAATACCTTGGCCTGTGGCCTCAGTGCGTCCAGCAATACCGCCTTGGGCTACCGGCTTACCGGTAACGCAACCCAGTGCATTGATATCATCAAATTTGAACGTGGCATAAGTATCCACAATCCAAGCCATCTCGCGTGAACCACTACCATAGTCAGGTGCAGGCACGTCGACGGCAGGGCCAATCATGTTTTTCTTAATCAATTCCGTCGTGTAGCGACGTGTGAGGCGCTCCAGTTGCGATACAGTCAACGTAGAAGGCTTCACTTTGATACCGCCCTTGGCGCCTCCGAATGGAACGTCCACGGCAGCGCACTTGAAGGTCATCAGTGTTGCTAGTGCCTTCACTTCATCTTCATCCACCATATCACTATAGCGGATTCCTCCTTTGGTAGGGGTTGTATGATGGCTGTGCTGAACGCGAATGCCTTCGAACACTTCGATCTTACCGTTAATTTCCAGTGGAAAGTAAAACTTGTATACGCTGTTGCATACTTTGATTTGATTCAGCAGGCCTTCATCAAACGTTGTGAATGCGGCTGCTTTATCGAAATAGGAGAGCACGTCATTGTAAAACTGCACTCCGACACTCTTGTGGCTCATAAAATCATTATTTATTGACTGCCAAAAGTATCAGTTCAGTGCAAGCGCGCACCACATGCCTTTACAATTGTAACTAAAAGTCGACTGTTGAAAATGTAAGCCTTGATTTGTAGCGAATTAATTACTTTCACGCTCATGAAAATGTCACTATGGATGGTTGTGATGCTCTGCGCTACAACACTGCAAGCGCAAATGAGCGTGTCTTCATTTGATCAACACTCCCTCGAAATCCTTCGAAAGAATTCCTTCGACCTTCAATCGGTCGATCACGAAATACAGGCACTGCCTATATATACCATTCACGGGAGAGCGTATTTGTCGGTCATGGGAAAAACACATGAGCGCGCCGATTGGAATGCCCTTAAGGCGCTTGGCGTCATGAAGGGCGCTCAAGTGGGAGCAATTGCAACGGCGAAAATTCCGCTTGAGGTCATTGAAGACGTTGATATGTCACTGGTTTTTTCACACATGGAAATTCCATCCAAGGTTTCGCCGCATTTAGATCGTGTGCGCTACGATGTTGGTGCCGACAGTGTTTATTTTGGTGCGGGACTGCCGGAGGGCTTCGATGGCGAGAACGTATTGATTGGCATTACTGATTGGGGATTCGATTATACGCATCCGATGTTTTATGATACGCTTTTGCAACAGACACGTGTAGTTGCGGCGTGGGATCAGTTCAAAAATGCAGGTCCACATCCGACAGGTTACACTTACGGAACAGTTTACGATTCTGTTGAGGAACTATTAGCTGCAGGAAGCGACACCGCCAACATCTACAGTTTTCACACCCATGGTAACCACGTAGCCGGAATTGCCGGTGGCGCAGGCGCTGGTGTGCAGTACAGAGGTATGGCCCCCGGTGCCGGTTTTTTGTTTACGACGTTTCTCATTGATGCCGGTGCTGTCATTGACGGCTTTCGCTGGATGCAGGAAGTAGCGCAACAACAAGGCAAGCGGTTAGTCATTAACATGAGCTGGGGACTTACCTATATGGGCACACTCGACGGCACAAGCATGCTTTCAGAAGTGATCAATCAAATGAGTGAAGAAGGGGTGGTGTTTGTGAGCTCGGCCGGCAACAACGGCGACAACGATCATCACATCAAACGCACCTACAACAATTCAGAGATGAATACGCGCATCAACTTCGATACGTTCACACCACAGCCCAACAACTGGGGACAATCCATCACCATGTGGGGTGAACCCAATGCGACGTTTTGGAGCCGTCTGCAGGTCTACAATGGTTTGAATGTGTTGCAGGCAACGACACCACAGTACTTCACCGATAACATGCCTGTCTATTTGGATTCCATGCTTATTGTTGGAACTGATACGGTGTTCTTTAATGTGGCCACGGATGCGGCTTACATGAGTAACCAGCGCCCACACATGCGCTTACGTGTGCGCAACACAAACAGTGCCTTGCGCATTGTGCTCAACTCGGGCGCGGCGCAAGGAACCGTTCACTATTGGAATGTGGTGGAATTACTTACGGGCGTTGGCAACTGGGGAATGCCGTTTACTTCCTTCGGAACCGGCGGGGTGAATGGTAATTCTGAATACAGCATTGCCGAACCAACGTGTGCAAGCTCGTGTATTAGTGTGGCTGCCTATGCGGCGCGTTATCTCAATAACTTTGGTAACCTGACCGGTGGCGGAATTGCCTCATTTACCAGCTACGGTCCACTGATTAACGAAACGATGAAGCCGGACATTGCTGCGCCCGGAGTGAACGTGACGTCTTCCATTTCATCTTTTACCGATTACAGTTATTCGGTTGCTGATTACGTTTTCTTCCAGGATACGCAGTATGATTTCGCGCGTATGTCGGGAACATCCATGTCATCGCCCTGTGTAGCCGGTATCGTAGCGTTGATGTTGGATGCGAATCCGTTTTTGACGCCTGCTCAGGTGAAGGAAATCTTAATGACAACCGCACGCACCGATACCTACACGGGAGCAATTGCTGCTCCGGGTGATGTGCGTTGGGGAATGGGGAAGGTGGATGCGCATGCGGCGGTAGTGTTGGCGCTTGCTACCGAGGGACTCAATACGCAGCTAATCACAACAGATGAAATTCAAGTTTATCCCAATCCGGCAATTGATATAGTATTTGTTCGAACGCCTCCGGGAAGTCAAATCCGCTTTGCAGAATTATACAGCATGAACGGACAGCGATTCACATCATCAGTGGTCATGGGGAGAATTGATGTCAGCGCATTAGCTCCCGGACTCTACATTCTTCAATTAAACGTCGATGGTAAATTGTCTCAAACTCGAATCACCCTCCTTCCTTAATCCCTCGGGTTAAAGCGCAGGCTTCGCGCTCCCTATAATCCTACAATCCTAAACCCCTACAATCCTACACCCCTACAATCCTATAATCCTACACCCCTACAATCCTACATATAATTAGGACATGTCTTCGCGTTTTTCTTCTTCGGAAATTTGCTCATCGTGTAGAGCAGAGAGAATTCAAGTCCGCCGCGACCATTGCTGGCGGGGCGAAGTTGACTCGTGTTGATGTCGTAACTGATGGCGGCATTCCAGACACCGTATTGCATGCCTGCTATAAAGAATCCGGAATCCTTCGCGCGCACAAACAATCCGGCATAAAGCCCATTACGCGTCCATGGTTTTTGACTTAAGGTGTAATGGGCGAGCGCTCCGATATTGACCTCGGTGTATTTCCCTTGACGCATGATGAGCGCCATCGGTTCAATGGTAAT
>Ga0315899_10002365_pt1 | contig 20908 bp, 18 predicted proteins | sample LakEriMetagenome_2_FD_203518 | JGI IMG/M metagenome (GOLD analysis project Ga0315899, IMG submission 203518) | Freshwater fungal communities from buoy surface, Lake Erie, Ohio, United States - Buoy 4 MA112 | ecosystem: Environmental > Aquatic > Freshwater > Lake | place: USA: Lake Erie, Ohio... | reverse complement strand
ATTACCGGCTTCCTTACTGAGCATATTTCGTGCTTCGGATCTGCCAACGGAAGTATTAACATAGAAGCAGAGACTTCCATCGGATCATTACTCTATAACTGGAATAACGGCGATGAAACAGCTTCCATCGATCAACTTTCCGCCGGTGTATACTCTGTTACAATTTCATCAGACGCGCCATGTCCCGTTAACCAAACAGCTCAATTTGAAATCTTCGAGCCGTCACCTTTGGTTGCAACCTATGAAATTACAGATGTGAATGGCACCACTTCAAGCATTGGTGATGCTATTACGGTTGTGGTTAATGGAGGAACGCCCTCATACAATGTTGAATGGATTACACCGACTACCACTGTCTTCAATGAAACATCCATTGAGATAAGCGACAACGGCAACTACACATTTACCATTACGGATGCCAACAATTGCATGCTTTCAGAAACTATTGTGATTTCGGGCGTCACTGAATTTGTTGCATCCAGTCTAATTCAAGTTTATCCTAATCCGGCCACTGGCACTGATAAATTGACAATAAGTTCGAGTGATCCTATTGAAAGCATTTCGATTGTAGACTCCAAGGGTAAGCTAGTAGCTACAGCACAACCCAATCAACCGGTGACGTCAATTGAAATAGGGGAATGGGCTAATGGTATGTATACCATTCGCGTGCTAACTCATTCAGGAACCTCACATCAAAGGATAATCAAACAATAGCGGCATTACTTACTCAGGTAAAGATTCCTCTCCGCATAAATTTGACGGAAAAACGGGTCGCGTAAATCCTTGATAAAGCGAATTGCCTCCCCGGTGCTTTTCATTTCTGGACCGAGCTCCTTCTTTACTTCAGGAAACTTTTCGTAGCTGAACACCGGAATTTTTATAGCATAGCCGTTGCGCTTTGGATTGAATTTGAAATCGCGCACCTTCATTTCTCCGAGCATCACTTTCGTTGCATAATTCACATAAGGCTCGTCATACGCCTTCGCTATGAAAGGCACAGTGCGCGATGCACGCGGATTGGCTTCAATGATATAAACGACATCATCCTTAATCGCAAACTGAATATTGATCAGCCCTACTGTATTCAGCGCTTTTGCTATGGTGCGTGTGTACTCTTCTATTTGCGTAATCAAAAAATCGCCAAGATTGTAGGGAGGAAGCACTGCATATGAATCGCCGCTGTGGATACCGGCCGGCTCAATGTGTTGCATGATACCTATGATGTAGACATCTTCACCATCGCAGATAGCATCAGCCTCCGCCTCTATGGCACCCTCCAAGAAATGATCGAGCAAAATCTTGTTGTCAGGCATGTCGTTGAGAATGTTTACGACATGTTGCTCAAGCTCCGACTCATTGATAACAATCTTCATCTTTTGTCCGCCCAATACGTAGCTCGGACGCACCAAAAGAGGGAAGCCCAAATCGCGCGAAAGCTCAATGGCTTGTTCGGCACTCTCCACGACACCAAACTTGGGATACGGAATCTGATTGTCCTTCAACAGAGTCGAAAAACTACCACGGTCTTCTGCCAAATCTAACGATTTGAAATCGGTTCCGATTATCTTAATTCCATACTTGTCCAGTTTCTCAGCCAGCTTCAATGCTGTTTGTCCACCAAGCTGCACAATCACACCCTCGGGCTTTTCATGCTGAATAATGTCATAGATGTGTTCCCAGAATACAGGCTCGAAGTAGAGTTTATCAGCCGTATCGAAATCGGTTGAAACCGTCTCAGGGTTGCAGTTTATCATGATGGTTTCATAGCCGCACTCGCGTGCCGCTAATACACCATGCACGCAGGAATAATCGAACTCAATACCTTGCCCGATGCGATTCGGGCCGCTTCCCAACACTACCACTTTCTTTCGATCGCTTGACACACTTTCGTTCTCCTGCTCGAACGTGCTGTAGTAATAAGGTGTCTTCGCTTCGAATTCTGCTGCACATGTGTCAACCAACTTGTAGACACGGCGAATTCCCATGTCGTTGCGCTTTTTATACACTTCGCTTTCGAGACAGCGAAGCAAATGAGCAACTTGACGATCGGCATACCCCTTCTGCTTCGCTTCAAACATGAGCTCATACGAAATGGAGTTGATATCAAACTTTTCAATGCGTCGCTCAGTATGAATCATATCTTCAATCTGGCGTAAGAACCACGCATCGATGCGTGTCTTCTCCTGAATAGTCTTGAATGGTATTCCGAGTTTGATGGCGTCATACACATGAAACAATCGATTCCAGCTTGGCCTTTCCAGCGAGGCGAGCAGTTGCGCTTGATCGCGTACCTCTCTTCCGTCAGCTCCCAAACCATTGCGCTTTATTTCGAGCGACTGACAGGCTTTTTGCAAAGCCTCCTGGAAGCTGCGTCCGATACCCATGACTTCTCCTACACTCTTCATCTGCAGACCCAACTCGCGATTGCTGCCCGGAAACTTGTCAAAATTCCAGCGTGGTATTTTCACAATCACATAGTCGAGTGTAGGCTCAAAAAACGCAGAGGTTGATTTGGTGATTTGGTTCTGTAGTTCATCTAAGTGATAGCCGATTGCAAGCTTCGATGCGATTTTGGCAATTGGATAACCTGTAGCCTTACTCGCTAAGGCCGATGACCGCGAAACACGCGGATTAATCTCGATGGCTATGATATCTTCCTTCTCATCGGGACTTACGGCAAACTGCACATTGCAGCCACCCGCAAAATTGCCAATGGCTCGCATCATACGTATGGCCATATCGCGCATTTTCTGATAGGTGGTATCAGACAATGTCATAGCGGGAGCAACCGTGATACTGTCACCGGTATGAATTCCAATCGGGTCAAAATTTTCGATTGAACAGATAATCGTCACATTGTCATTCGCATCGCGCAGCAACTCCAGCTCAAACTCCTTCCAACCCATAAGCGCCTTGTCAATCATCACTTCATGGATAGGTGAAAGGTGAAGGCCTCGATCGAGCAATTTATCGAAATCAGATTGAACATGCACAAGCGCAGCACCGCTTCCACCCAGCGTGTAGGATGGGCGAATGCAAAGCGGGAATCCGAATTGCTGAGCAATTTCCTTTCCTTCCAGAAAGCTCTTGGCTGTGCGCTGCGGCGCCATAGGCACGCCAATCTCACCCATCAGCTTACGAAATGCTTCACGATTTTCGGTGATCTCAATAGCCTTCGTGTCGACACCAACCATTCGCACACCATGCTCTTCCCAAATACCCATCTCTTCGCATTGAATAGCAAGATTCAAGGCAGTTTGGCCGCCCATGGTAGGAAGCACAGCGTCTATTCTATGCTCAGCCAAAATGCGTATAATGCTTTCCGGCTCAAGAGGTAACAGATAAACATTGTCTGCCACCACCTTGTCGGTCATGATGGTTGCTGGGTTGCTATTGATAAGTGTTACGGTGATGCCTTCTTCTCGAAGTGATCGAGCAGCTTGAGAGCCGCTGTAGTCGAATTCGCAGGCCTGGCCTATTACGATGGGTCCGGAACCAATGATGAGAACGGACTGAATGGAGTTGTCTTTGGGCATTTTTTTTTTATCTGACCACCCATGTGGTCAGTTAAACAAAAATGAATTGGTAGAATTGCGGCGCGAAGATAGGCGCCACTTTAAGGCCAATCCGAATTAAGATTTCAAAAGACTGTGGATAAGTGACGCAATGCCCGTGCTGTCGTGCGTATCAGTACATTTGACAACACATTCGACAAGACATAAATGCGCACACTCATCATCGACAATTACGACAGTTTCACTTTCAACCTCCGGCATTACCTGGAGGCTGAACTGAACGATTCCGTCGCTGTCGTGCGCAACGATTCAATCTCGCTCAATGAAGTCGGTTCTTATGATCAAATAGTGCTTTCTCCGGGTCCCGGTTTACCGGAAGCAGCGGGTATCACCCTGGAGGTCATCAGGCATTTCGGCAGCAGCAAGCGTATTTTGGGTGTATGCCTTGGCCACCAAGCTATAGGAATTGCTTTTGGGGGGAGTCTTGAAAATTTGAAGACTGTGCATCATGGAGTTTCCTCTAATCTGCACCTTACAAAAAGTGACTATCTATGGAATGACTTCCCCGATGCTTCACCCGTTGGGCGTTATCATTCCTGGGTTGTAAGCCGCATTCAATTGCCTCAATGCCTGGAGATACTGGCTACCGATGAAAGCGGGGAAATCATGGCACTTCGCCATAACACGTATGATATTCGAGGGGTGCAGTTTCACCCGGAAAGTATCATGACCACGCACGGAAAATTACTTATCCGAAATTGGGTTCGAGAAAATAGCGCGAATTGAAATCCACATTCACATACCGCGATATAACCCTCGAATACCTGACCATTGGCCAAGGCACGGATGCGGCTCTTTGTTTACATGGCTTTGGAAGATCAGTCGAAGATTTCACACTTTTCGAATCGTTGCTTCAACCTAACCAATGCATCATTGCCATTAACCTATTAGCACACGGCAACAGTACTTTTCCTTCCTCGCGCATTAGTCGCAACCCCCTTACCAAAGAGGAATGGTCTCATCTCATAAAAGCATTCTTGAATTCCCTGGGAATAGAACGATTCCATTTGGCAGGATATAGCATGGGTGGCAGAATGGCTATGGTACTGACCGAAATTATGCCCGAAAAAGTGAAATCACTCATACTCATTGCTCCCGACGGATTAAAGGTAAATTGGGTGTATCGTTTCGTAAGCGAAACCAAGTTGGGGCGCATACTCTATCGCTGTATAATTGAAAATCCGAATTGGATACTTCGCATGGTGGATTTGCTTCGCTTCATTCGCTTATTGCATCCTAAAATTCAACGCTTCGTGCATGTTCAACTCGAAACGAAATCAAAACGACAGCTCGTTTACGACGCATGGCTGATTCATCGTCAATTATTCCCGCGCTTACCGATTTTGGCAAGAAATATCGAAGACCACCATATTCCGTTCGAGCTCATTTTTGGCACCTACGACAGGGTAATACCCGCCCGAGACGGGAGACGACTGCTGAAACACTTCAAAAAGGAACATCGGGCAACATTGCTCAACTTAGGTCATCGCCTCCTGCATCCCACGACAATCGAGCATCTCAGTGAAAAGGGATTATGGATGCCCGTAGTCAAACCATAACACTTTTTCCTTTTGTGTTCCTTTCAAGTTTGCGTAAACTTGCGCCGGCCTTAAAGCCATGTTTGTTTCATGAAAAATTGCCAGTTCGAGCCCGAGCACATTTTCATCCGTATCTGATGCTGATTCGGCATTTCGTTGCGCTTTAGGCAACGCATGTTTATTGTATTTTCTGTTAACCGAATCATTAAAAAAATCCATGAAGACAAAATACATCGACCTGGTAGAACAGACATTCGAATGGCCCCAGGAAGAATTTCAACTCGACAAAGACAACTTGCTATTCCACGGTATCCCGCTTATGGAGTTAGTGGAGAAATACGGCTCACCGCTGAAATTCACCTATCTGCCCAAGATCAGTCAGAACATCAAAAGAGCTAAGGAATGGTTTCGCATTGCCCGCAACGAAGTAGGTTATGAAGGCGAATACCATTACTGCTATTGCACCAAGAGTTCGCACTTTCGATATGTGTTAGAAGAGGCGCTGAAAAACAACATTCACATTGAAACCTCATCAGCATACGACATTGACCTGATTCGTCGTCTTGGCACGCTTGGCAAAATCAACAAAAGCCAGCGCATCATCTGCAACGGCTTCAAAAAGGACGAGTATGTCAAGAGAATTTTCGACTTGCATGCGGATGGTTACAAGGATATCATCTCAGTAATCGATAACAAGTACGAATTCCAGACCTTTGAAGAACTGGTTCAAGAACCGATGAACATTGGTATACGAATCGCCAGCGAAGAAGAACCAAAGTTCGAATTTTACACCTCGCGCTTAGGCATTGGATACCGCGAGATTGTGCGCTTCTACAAGAAATCCATTCACGACAATCCGCATCTCAATTTGAAGATGCTTCACTTCTTTATTAACTCCGGAATCAAAGACACCAGCTACTACTGGAATGAATTAGTGAAGTGTTTGAAGGTGTACTGTGAACTGCGTGAAATTTGTCCTACGCTCGACTGTCTCAATATTGGTGGAGGCTTTCCGATTAAGAACTCTCTTGCCTATTCGTTCGATTACCAATACATGGTAACTGAAATATTGCGCCAGGTGAAAAACGCATGCGACGATGCCGGAGTGCCCGTCCCGGACATATATACCGAGTTTGGTTCATTTACCGTAGGAGAAAGTGGCGGCGCCATTTACAAAATCCTATATCAGAAAGAACAGAACGACCGCGAGAAGTGGAATATGATTGACTCTTCGTTTATGACTACCCTTCCTGATAGCTGGGCCATCAATAAGCGCTTCATCATGCTTCCCGTAAACAATTGGAATGAGAACTACGAGCGTGTATTTCTAGGAGGGCTAACGTGTGACAGCGATGACTATTACAACTCCGAACAGCATACCAATGCTATCTATCTTCCGAAATACTACCCCGACCAAGCACAATACATCGGCTTTTTCAACACCGGAGCATACCAAGACACCTTGGGCGGATTCGGCGGCATACACCATTGCCTGATGCCTCAGCCTAAGCACCTATTGATTGACCGCGATAGCAAAGGGAAATTGAAATACAAGTTGTGGGCTCCGGAACAAAAGCCCAAAGACGTGCTGGAAATTTTGGGTTATTACGATTAATCGCAGCGAATATGAAACTGCTCACCTTCTCGAAGGCCATTAATGCTTCTGTGCTACTCATTATTCTCGTAAGCCTGCGCAAAAGCTTCATTTCGCTTGTAAACACCTTCGATCCACCGGAGCGATTTGCCGTTACACTCTACCATGCGTTTGTTGTATTCCTTACCATCGAAGCAGCGCGCCTTATGACAATTGCTTTCTACAGGCCACAGGGTGGAGTGAAAAAAGACAACTTCACGGCCGGTCTTTCGCAGATTGCACGCATCGTTTACTCCTTGATATTCGGTGTGCTTGTGCTCTCGATGTTCAGCATAAGCATGAAGGAAGCTATTACGACCCTCAGTCTATTAGCTGCTGCGCTCGTGTTGATTACCAAAGACTACATATCCAACCTGATTAATGGTATGTACATGACCTTCGCGCGCATCGTGAATATTGGAGATACCGTAAAAATTGCAGATACAAAAGGTAAAATCATTGACATCACCCTTTCCAATGTGCACTTGCTCAACGAGGACGACGATATTGTTTACATACCAAACAACAATGTTTTTCAAGGACATATCATCAACTATACGCGCAGAGAACTGAAAAAAAGCAGCATCGACTTTGAGCTAGATATTGCCCAAATAGAGCACCTGGAGAAACTGGAAAAGGAAATTATCTATGCTTTGCGAGAATTGCAAGACCTCATACAAGCCGACAGTATGGTTCTTAAGGTGAATAACATTAAACATCAATACTGCTCATTCAAGTTTCAGTACATTTTAAATGACACCCTCAATAAAGAGCATGATAACAAGGTCAAGAGACAGGTCATTTCATTCGTTATGAGGTATTCGCTTCAAACGCGCGCTAGGCACTGATTTTACTGATGTTTACAACCTTTCCAAAAAGAGCGGAAAAAAATTGTTCAAATCCACGTTGATTTTTTCATTTTTGCCGCGGATTAATTCCGTCCTTCCGACAGAATTTCCACTCGCAAAACAATGGGTAAATACAATTCAATTCGGCAGTTCATGCAGGAAAATTACCTGCACTTCAATGCCGCGGCCATGGTAGATGCCGCAAAAGGCTACGAACAACACCTCCTGGAGGATGGTAAAATGATGATCACCCTAGCCGGTGCCATGTCAACGGCTGAATTGGGGATTTCACTCGCTGAAATGATTCGTAAAGGAAAAGTCGACATCATTTCTTGCACCGGAGCCAACCTTGAGGAAGACCTCATGAATCTGGTTGCACACAACCATTACGAGCGTGTACCCAACTACCGCGATCTTACCCCACAACAAGAATGGGATTTGTTGGAACGTGGTCTCAACCGTGTAACTGACACCTGTATTCCGGAAGAAGAAGCATTTCGACGTTTGCAAAAGCACATCCATGCTCTTTGGAAAAATGCAAACGATAAAGGAGAGCGTTTCTTCCCACACGAATACATGTATAAAATGCTGCTGAGCGGAGTTTTGGAAGAGTACTACCAAATCGACCCTAAAAACTCGTGGATGCTTGCGGCGGCTGAGCGCAACCTTCCAATCATAGTTCCGGGCTGGGAAGACAGCACAATGGGTAACATATTCGCTAGCTACTGTATCAAAGGAGAAATCAATCCCTCTACCATGAAAAGTGGCATCGAGTACATGACCTGGTTGGCGAAATGGTACATCGACAATTCGGCGGGTAAAGGCGTAGGCTTCTTCCAGATAGGAGGTGGTATTGCCGGCGACTTCCCGATTTGTGTTGTTCCAATGCTCTACCAAGACATGGAAATGCACGATATCCCCTTCTGGAGCTACTTCTGTCAGATATCAGACAGCACTACAAGCTATGGTAGCTATAGTGGAGCTGTGCCTAACGAGAAAATCACCTGGGGCAAACTCGATATAACGACACCAAAATTTATTGTCGAAAGTGATGCAACTATCGTTGCACCCCTCATATTTGCATGGATTTTAAATCAATAACTCACAAGATTACAGGTTATGGCTGCACCCATTAAAAGAGTCATCAAAGATTACAACACGCTCAATAAAGAGCACATCGATCTCATCAACGAACATTATCCCAATGGTTTCGAAAATGAGAATCTAGTTTCCTTCGTTACCCCGAAAGGACAATTCATTAAGGCGCTCGAGGTGCGCACCGACGACACGATATACCTCTTCAAAATCGACAAAAACATGAAGGTCGATGATGAAGAAAATCAGGAAAACGAAGGTGCCGCTATGTCTGATTTCGAAAGCTTCAAAGGAGGTGGTGGTGATGAAGATGACATGGACGATATGGATGACAGTGATAACGACGACGAAGTGGATGCGGATATGGCGGATGATGGCGGAGCTGATGACGAAGACTAATACTTAATTGTCTTGAACTAGTCCAAGCCGAAGAGATTTCTTCGGCTTATTTTTTTGTCACCAAAAGTGATCTCGTAAAGATGTCCGAATCAGTAATGATCTTTATAGAGTAAATACCATCCTCCAACGCTGAAACATCAAGCTTATCAGCGGCTTTAAATTGCAAGCGCAAGCGACCCAAAGCATCGTATATCTCAACTGCCAACAGGCTCAAATCTTCTGTGCCTGCGAATTGAATAAAATTAGAAGCGGGATTCGGGTATAATACCAATTGATTCGTTTCGCTAAATACGGGTTGCAGATCTGGTGTTTCCATGCCCGGCATTCTTTCAGCTGAACCGAGAATGGGATCCAAAAATGCTTTGAAAGTCAACCAAACATCTTCCAACAGAACAAATCGATCCATACCGCCCTCAGAGGAACAACGAGAATTACCCCCTACGAACACACCCACGACATTCCAATCACCATCCAACAAAGGACTTCCCACACTACCCGCATCAGATTGACCATCTCCAACTCCGGCAAGTCCCATTGTAATTTCTTCCTCTTGAATAACAGGAATAAAAGAATCCTGATACTTGGAGTAACTCTTGGCCAGACCCTTTGGATGCTGAAGGCAGTATCGCGTTGCCTCTGAAGCATTCTCAATAGCCCAACCGGCATAGTACGCCTTCCATTCTGCAGGCGGCGCTTTGTGCAATCTCAAAAGAGCGAGTCCTGATGATGCATCCACAGTAACTACCTCTGCTCCACAAATTGTTTGAAGAGGGCAGCCCGAATTCTGCAGCAAACAGTCCATGTCATCCAACCCAAACTGAAAGACCATGGAGGATACTGAACCTGCAATTGCCTCAGAAGGAACTAGCACAAATGGCTCTGCGTTGTTGAGTGAGTTATTGAGAAGAACTCCGGTCGCATAACGCTGACCATGATCTGTCAAAACGCGAATCAACGATGAGCTCACTCGTGCTTCACGAATAGCTTGAGGTGCATCGGAGTGCCAAAGTGCACATGATTGCATCGGTATAGCTTCTGTTTGGGGTGCACGATATGAGCCGCTTACAAATGTCACTTCCAATTGCCCCTCACCTCTGCTATTTCTGGGCTCATAATACTCCAAGTAAATTCTCTCACCTCGAACATGTGGTAAGCCCAACTCGCCCTGACTGTTATCTTCGAAGGTGAGTGGTCCCATGTAATCCAATCTATCATCGGAATAAACATACAACTTACCTCCCTGCGGCATTTGCAGATGACCTAATGTCAAAGCAATCGAAAAAGCATTGGAATATGCAACACCCAAAATCCAGAGTCTGTCGCCATTTTCAAGATTTACCCAGCTGCCACTATTTTGCATGCTCCAGGATACGGGCCGAGCATATGCAAAACGATAGGGAACGGAGCGATCCTCTACATCCGCTGCGTCTTCCGCCATCAACCCAACCACATTGGCCTCGCCCAACCATTCATTGGCTATAGGTATAGACAACTCCTGATTCCAGGAAACAGGCGTTCCCGTCCGCTCGAGTTGAGCATTCAACCCGAGTGCAAGCATAACACTTACTATGAGAGCAACTGTCTTCACCTAAAAAGCCGTTCTAATTTTGATTCTTGAAGTATGGCTAAGGTAACGCCTTTTCCGCAACAAATGTCATTGATTTACACTCAAATGATTAATAATTTCACCCAATCAGCTAGATAGTCCATAGACAAAAGCAACCAATTAAATTCCGCACAGGTCATCTCAAAACACCTTTTAACCATGAAAAAGAATTTAGCTTTCTTGTTTGCCATTGCAACAATCATCACCACTCCCCTAAGATCTCAGGATTGTGTAGACTCCTCCCTTATTGACCTGAACGCCGCGTGCCCACTTATCTGGTCGCCCGTTTGCGGATGTAACGGAGAAACATACGGCAATGACTGTGAAGCTACCTTTTATGGTGGCGTAACTTCATGGACTCCCGGCGAATGCGCGACCGGTTGCATGGACATGTCAGGGCTCGACTTCGGATTATGCGACATGTTTCTAGGGTATACCTGGCTAAATGGATCGTGCGCTCCCATGAGCGGTTGCGGTTACATCATAGGCAACATCGACTACAGCCCTAACTTCTATACTACGCAATGGGATTGTCAGCAAAACTGCGGCAATACGTTGACCGACTGCGTAAACTATTGGCAAATGGAGCAGGGATTTTTAGTGGATTGCTCGCCTGACTTGCAACCCGTATGCGGATGTAACGGCATCGAATACAACAATCCTTGCAGCGCTTTTTATTACGGGGGTGTGACAAGTTATACGAGCAGTCCATGCTCGGAAAATGATTGCCAACGCATTCCATCCATCATCGACTTTGGCGAATGTGCCATGCCATTGGGTTGGGCGCGCATGGAACAAGGATGCATGATGTTGAGCGGTTGCAGTTACGTTGGACAGAACGGATACGATTATTCCACTTTCTTTTTTACATCGGAAGACGACTGTCAGACCGGATGCGACGGAAATAGTACGTGTGTCGATTCCAGCCAAATAGATCTTACCGCGTTATGTGCAACCGTAGTGGATCCGGTTTGCGGTTGCAATGGAATAACCTACAATAACTCGTGCGAAGCAATTAATTACGGGGGAGTCACATCATACACCACAGGCCCGTGCACAACAGGTGTTACAGAAACCGAAGGATCCTTTCTGAATGTATACCCGAACCCCTTTGACGATAGTTTCCGATTGGCCACTCAAGGAACAAAACCCAGCCACTTTGTCGTTGTTGATGTTACAGGCCGCATCATGACAACTATTTCTGGGTCAAGCACAGCCGAATCAGTGAATACTTCCAACTGGCCTTCTGGTATGTACATCGTACATGTTTACGACGGCACTGCACGAATCGACCGCCAGCGCATTCTAAAAAAGTAAGAGACTAGCGATTCGCAGTAAACGCTTTCAAAACATCCAGAACCGACGGGAAGGTGTTGGACTCAACCATGCCCCACTCTTGTGCGGCTATCCATCGCGCTTCCGTAATGCCTTCGATGGCCTGCGGATGAGGTTGGTCATTTCCGTGATGCTTCATCACATACCAATCCGTCGATTTGAGCACTTGCTCGCCCTTCATCACATAGGTGTGATAGGTAGTCAATAAGTGATTCAGTAGTTCCAGCTTGTTGATGGAACACTCCTCCTCCACTTCTCGCAGAGCAGCCAATTCAAGTTCCTCATCCTCCTCAACCTTTCCTTTGGGTAAATCCCATTTTTCAAGTCGGTGAATGAAGAGCACCTCCTCCCGTTCATTCGATACCACGCCTCCTGCTGCCCGTATCAAAAGAAATTGAGAGGTGAACTGCTGCCACGACCATTCAACATCCCGGCATATCAGGTAAATTACCTTAGCACCGCGGTCGATGGCGCTTTCTATCAACATAGTATCAGCCTTACCCTGTGAAACGATAACCTCCGTTCCCTGCTGTAAAGCGGGCGTCTCCGATTCGTTCATGAAAACAACCGGCCTGTTGGCAAAATAAACTTTATACTTTTGAGGCATGAATCAACAAGATCGAGCGTTAAAAGTAGCGGAATTCTTGCTACAAATAGAAGCCATCAAACTCAATCCTGAAAATCCCTTTACGTGGGCATCAGGTCTGCGCTCACCTATATACTGCGACAATCGCAAAACACTCTCCTATCCGGAAGTTAGAGCATTCATTCGCGACGCTTTCGCTGCTACTATTCGTGAATCATTTCCGAATGCTGAAGTCATAGCCGGCGTTGCAACAGGGGGCGTAGCAATTGGCGCATTAGTAGCCGAAGCGCTCAATCTGCCGTTTATATATGTCCGCAGCGAAGCCAAAAAACACGGCCTTGGTAATCAGGTGGAAGGAGTTCTGCATGCGAACCAACGTGTAGTCGTGATAGAAGATTTAATCTCGACAGGTTCCAGCAGCCTCAAAGCCGTGGAGGCGCTGCGTGAAGCGAATGCAACCATTGAAGGCATGGTAGCGATCTTCACTTATGGGTTCCCCAAAGCATCGGAGCGATTTGCAGAGGCTTCCTGCGCGGTTCAAACGCTAAGCAACTATGATTTCTTGCTCGAGCAAGCGTCTGCTTCAGGATACATTTCTTCCGTTCAACAAGAAACTCTCAGTCAATGGAAATCGAATCCGGAAGCGTGGAGTGAACAATTCATGGCAAGCCAAACTCACTAATCACAACCACACGATGACCCACATTGAAAGTCAACCGGCTCAGATAAATACAAATGCCGCAGAAGTATTCTCATTCCTAAGCGACATGACAAACATTGAAAAGCTATTACCGGCAGGCAAGTACAGCGAATGGAAAGCAGAAACGGACATGTGTAGTTTCAAAATCCAAAATGCATACACCATCGGACTCCGAATAAAAGAAAGTAAACCAAACGAAGAAATCACCTACGAAAGCACAGCGGGATCACCCTTTCCTTTTACCCTAAAAGTTCAATTGACAGAAGCCGGAGCTCAAACCACAGGACAACTGATTTGCGATGCACAGATAAATCCGTTTCTGGAAATGATGGTCAAAGCTCCTCTCAAAAATTTATTCGACTACATGGCCGGTCAACTGCCAGCTGCTATGGGGCTGTGATTAGGCTATTCCTTCTTTCCAACACTTCCAAATGAGCTCTTGGTTCTCGTAGGTTTCCGCTGATTTCACGCAGCGATACTTGGTTAGCCAAATCGCACCATTCGAGGCTGTTCTCACAGTTGTTCGTTTGCCCTTTCGAAGGATGGTCAGTTCCAAGTCCAACGCATGCATGCGCAACAGCTGCTGAACATTCTTGTAGGGAGCAATTCCATTTACGGCTACAATCTCATCGGAATACCACAGCCCGCTTTCATCGGCGGGGGAATTAGGAACAACCGCAGTTACAACTACCTTATGGTTGCTCTCATCCAGCGAAACACCAAGGTTGGTTTCACTCCATTTCGAAGAAGGTGCTTCCTGCAGTTCAACTCCGACATACGACAGAACTTTTCGAAGCATGGGCAGATAATCCTGCTTTCCATTCACATATGATTGGAACAACTCAGAAAAATCAAAGTCGCTTCGTTCATTCAATAGCCCGATATAGTCTTCTCGCGTGTATCCTTTGCTCTGTTTTCCGAATCGCTCATAAAAACTCTGCATCACAGGATCAAGTGAATGATTGCCCTTGCTTCCATGCAACAGAATAAGGTCACACATCATAGCAATCAAAAAACCCTCATTATAAATGGAAACCTTTCTCCAGGGAATACCCGATACGTAACCATCCAGCCACGTATCCCAGCTGCTTTGAGCAACAGATAAATTGAAGCGACCATGATTACTGACATAATCCTGGATGTGTTCATGAATCACTTCAAGCCAATCATCGGCCGATAGCGCACCACTGCGCCATAAAAGCGAATCGCCATAGTAAGTGGTCACCCCTTCATATACATAGCCTTGTTCGGAATAATTCTCGCGAGTGAAGTCGTAAGGCAACATTTCAATCGGGCGAATATTCTTCACGTTCCATGTATGGAACAGCTCATGGCAACTGATGCCTAGTAAATCGAGATACAAATGTTCTTGCTGAAAATCGGCGGCAGGCCCCATGGTAATAACAGTACTATTGCAATGCTCAACACCATGCCTCAAGAAAAACGGAACGAAATGAAATAGGAAGTGATACTCCTTGCATGGAATATCGCCAAACATCTTAATCTGTTCTTTGGTGAATGCCGAGAAGTCAGCAATTAAGCGTGTTTCGTTCAAACTAACATCGCCCTGAATCCAGATATGAAAAGGCACACTCTGAACCTCGTAGCAAAGATGCTTGAGTGTTTTGCTTGCTATAAGCGGACAATCCGCCAATTCATCGAATGACGAAGCGAAAAGTCTGTGCTCCGAAATTTTCTTCAATCCTGTAGCAACTTGATAGTCGGCCGGAACATCTAGAAGAATATCATAATTGGCATTAGCATTCTCTGTATCAAAGAAGAAGCAATTCACAGGATTGATGTAGAGCTGGTCTTCATCCAGAAAAGACGATCCCGCGTTCAATTCAGCCGCATAGTATTGATAGGTGAGAATAAGAACGTCAGCACCGTTGGTTTCAACACTCCAGTTGTCCTTTGTTTTTTTGACAAAATTCAAATCATTTCCATCCACATCAGTGGCTCTCCACGCACGAATGTTCTTGGCAAAATTTCCCAACTCATATCTGCCCGGGCGCCACGAAGGCAACTGCAAGGAAATAGATCTTCTCCCGTGCGTTGGAAACTCCGCTTCGAAACTGATAAAATGGCGATGCGGATGTGTCGTTTTAACCGTGTACTTAATCATTTCCTTTTGCGAATTGCAGGTTCAATAGCAATACCTGTCGCGGCATCAGGCAATGTGATTCCGCACATCATACTCACTGTAGGTGCAATATCCGTGATGCTAAAACGGCCATACGACTCGCCACACTCAACACCACAACCAAAGAAAATCGCCGGCACATGAGAATCATACGCATAAGGTGATCCATGCGTAGTGCCACTCATACCATATTCAATATATCCGGGATCTAGTGTGTAAATGACGTCACCTGATCGCTGCGCATCATAGCCTTGCTGGATCATATTCTTTACAAGATCTCCGCCTCTTCCCTGTGACAAATCGGAAGCGGTAAATGCACTCATCACCTCCGGAAAAGAAAGGCATAGCTGTGCTACTTCATATTGAAATTCTTTTGTGCTCAAGCGCTTCGCTTGAATCAACTTCTGATTCAGAAAAATATTCTGATTGCTTTCGTTGAGCACCCAGTCACCTTGGCCGTAGCGCTTTTCGAGTGTATCCTCCAAGAAAAGCTCCAGTCGATCACTCTTCCAATAACCTCCAATCGCTTTTCGCTTAGCCGTGTAACTGGGTGTAGGTGCACCACCATGATCAGCGGAAAGGAAGATGGTGTAATTACCCTTACCCACCTGATCGTCTAAAAACGACAAAAACGTTCCCAGCTCCTCATCCAAGCGCAAATAGCAGTCTTGCGTTTCCATGGCATGAATTCCAAATTGATGACCGATATAATCCGTTGAAGAAAAACTTAAGCATAACATATCGGTATATACATCAGCTCCCATTTTTTCCTGCGTAATCAATTCACGGGCAAAATCAATTGTCAGCGAGTTACCGAAGGGTGTAGCCTTCAGTAGTTCATAATTACCGTTAGCAGCTTTCAGTGCAGGTAAATCATATGGAAACGTGGGCTTCGTGGTTCCCTTGAAAGGTGTTTCGTGCGCATTGTTGTCGGCCTGACTTTCATCGTACACCGAAGCATCGCGCAACAAATTCCAATTTTGAGACAAGTAATTGTCTGCCGGTTTACGTTTGTTGAATGCATTGACCCAATCGGGTAATATGCTCATATACCAATCGCTGGTTGCCCACACTCCCTCTTCACCACCAACAAACCAATAAGCAGCGTCCGCCGTGCGGCCTGCGGGTAGAATAGCCCCGCGATCCTTCATGGCAATTCCAATAACCTTACCTCTGCCATTGGTTTGCATACGAACCATATCACCCAGCGTGGAAGCTGTTAAGTAATGCGGCGACATCTGCCCGGACTTCGAACCGGTACCAACTCCTTTGGCTACAGAATCTGATGAACAATAGATCATCGTATTGCTGGCTCTGTCATACCAATCGTTTTGAATAATGCCGTGATAAGCCGGTGTTGTTCCGGTGAAAATAGAAGCATGGCCTGGCCCCGTGTAGGTAGGCATGTAATTGTAATGCAGGTTATGGCATAAAAAACCTTCATTCACTAAACGGCGAAAACCCGCATGACCGAAATCGTTCCAATAGCGCAACAAATAATCATAGCGCATTTGATCGACGGTTATTCCCACGATTAAACGCGGATTATCCTTCATGTTTTCTGTTTTCTTCTGGGCTTGAACATGTATTGGAAGAATCGCGCACACCCACCACATAGTGAGCAATGTAATGGAATAATAGAAGCTGGATTTCATTGGGCCTAAATTAAGATTGCACCTCGCTTGATTGACGACTATGGTGAACTTTCAACGGCCATTTACTCACCTAAGCTCGTTGAAACCACTGAGCAATGAAATAGAATAAAACAATGCTCAGCAGAACACTGAACACCATATATGTCAAAGCAAGCGCTGTGTGACCGGTTTTCATCAATTGAACTGTTTCCATGCTAAAAGTGGAAAACGTGCTTAGACCACCACAAAAGCCAATGGCAGCCAACTGCCATATAAGTTCATTTCCTTCCTTTAAATGAGAAGTAAACAACCAACCTATGATAGCCGCAGCAAGGGCATTAGCAACCAAGGTGGCCCAGGGAAAAAGACCAGCAACTGGGGCAATGACGATTCCCAAGGCAAAACGCAAAACCGAACCCAAGCCACCACCTACGAACACCGCTAACCACTTCATTTGACTTCCTCCCGTTTCTCAAATTTGCGATACACCCAATACATGAAAAGTGCAGCGCATCCGCCATATGCAAACCCGGCCAACACATCGAGCGGATAATGAACCCCAAGATAAATTCTGCTATAGCCGATTAATAAAACCCAAGCGACAAGGCCAAGCTGAACCCACCTCGCAAGAGGCCTGGCGAGCAAACCAAAAAAAAGGGCAACACCTGCAAAATTGCTCGCATGATTCGAGAAAAAACCATAACGACCTCCTTTATAAAAATTACCCATATCGTCCTTCACCATATGAACTAGATTTTGCAGTGTAGGATTATGTGTGGGGCGCAAACGCATCACGGTTTCTTTTACCGTTTTTACAGCAACGAAATCTGTCAAGAAAAGTAAGCACGCAATACAAACAAGTGCGACCGATGCATTTGGCTTTGACTTTCGCTTGAATAGAGTAAAAACCATCCAAGCATAAATGGGAAACCACATCCACATTTTGCTCACGTACCACATAGCAACGTCACATATGGCGCAATGACTGCCATTCAGCCACAGAAAAAAACTCTCGTCAAACCGCTTTATGGCGTCTATCATTCGGAGAGCAACTAATTGTAAATGGCGTCAATCTCCGCTTTCCAGTTCGCGCAAATTTGCTTGCGTTTGAGCTTCAGCGTAGGTGTGATTTCTGCTGCGTCAATCGTAAAAGCGCGCGGTAAGAGGCGGAATGCTTTCACTTGTTCCCAATTACCAAAGCGTGAATTGACTTTGCTTATTTCACCCTCAATCATTTTAATGACACGCACATCGTGGAGCCATTTCAACTCCTGGTCAACCGCTACACCTTCTCGTTCAGCCCATGCTTTCAGGGCAACATACTCAGGCACAATAAGAGCTGCAGGAAACTTTTGTCCGTCGCCGATTACAATGATTTGCTCAATGTAAATACTCTCCTTCATAGCGTTCTCCACCACTTGTGGCGCCACATATTTACCCCCTGATGTTTTGAATAGCTCCTTCTTGCGATCCGTAATGCGAAGAAATCCATCCTTGATTTCTCCGATATCACCGGTTGCAAACCAGCCATCCTTGAGGACTTCCGCAGTCTTCTCCGGCTCGCGATAATAGCCTATCATGACATTAGGACCCTTGCACAAAATCTCACCATCTTCCGCGATGCGCACTTCCACATCAGCAATCACTTTGCCCACGGATCCCGGACGAAGCATGTTTGGTTTGCGCAACGTATTCACCGAAATAACCGGCGAAGTTTCGGTCAATCCATATCCTTCCAAAACCGGAATTCCTGCTCCATTAAAAAACTTCGCCAGACGCGTTTGTAGTGCCGCACTGCCGGAAGCTACTGCTCGAATCTCTGTAAGCCCCAGCGCTGCCTTCACTTTACTGAAAACAAGTTTACGTGCAATCCCTAACTGAAACTCGTACCATGCGCCATTCGCTCCATCAGGCTCCCATTGCAAAGCCAAGTCATGCGCCCATGAAAATAGCTTTTTCTTGATGCCTGTATTCGCCATTCCCTTCTGATAAATACCATCATAGAACTTTTCAAACAGGCGAGGCACTCCGGTGAAGATATGAGGTCGGGCTACGGCAAGATCATCCTTTATTGTATCCATTCCTCCCAAATACATATGAATGCCATTGGCTATGTACATGTAGTGCAACATACGCTCGTAGATGTGCGAAACCGGCAGAAAACTCAAACAATGACTCTTTCCTTTTTCCAACAAAGGCAAGCGCTCCTCACAGTTAATAGCATTGCTTGAAATATTCCGATGACTGAGCATAACACCCTTGGGTAATCCTGTTGTGCCCGAAGTATAGATAATCGTAGCCAAGTCATCTTCCTTCACTTCTTTGCTCAAACGTTCTACCTCTGCAGATTCAACAGCATTTCCAAGGGCAAACAATTCGGACCAATTAAGCGCTCCCGCGACATGATCAAAAGTGTAAACCTCTATAAGCGACGCACACTTAGGTTGTATCGACTTTATCTTTTGAAACAACTCTTCATTCGAAACAAAGCAATATCGAGCCTCAGCATGATTCAAAATATACTCGCAGTCATCGGGCGTCATCGTCGGATAAATAGGAACATCGACCGCCCCAATCTGCATAATCGCATGATCCATAATATCCCACTCATGTCGATTGGCATGCGTAATAAGTGCCACGCGGTCGCCCGGCTTAACTCCAAGAGCCAGCAACCCCCGACTAGCCTTGTTCATCTGGTCAATAAAATCATTCGTTGAAATGCTGACCCACTCCGAGCCGGTCTTGGAGGTAATCATAGTTTCCAGCGGATACCGTTCTTGTTGGTAGTAGACAAAATCAAACAGTCGCTTGGGTGAAATCATAGGGCATTCGTTTTGGGTAAAATTATTGAAGGCGCGCGAATATTCTACGGTTCAGTCAAATTCAGTCAATCGTCCTATTTTCGCGGTCAAATTTCAATCTATGAAAAAAATCGCCGTAGTAGGTGCAGGTCAAATGGGAAATGGCATCGCACACGTTTTTGCACAAACCGGTTATCCGGTAAACCTCATCGACGTGAAGCAGGAAGCGTTGGATAAAGCATTTGCGACGATCAGCAAAAACCTCGACCGTCAAATAGCCAAAGGTTCCCTCACAGAAGAGGCAAAGGCATCTACCCTAGCTAATATAAGCCTTTGCACCGATATGGCATCTGCATGTTCCGACCGCGATTTGATTGTGGAAGCAGCTACAGAAAACATCGATCTGAAACTGAAAATTTTCGGTCAACTCGATTCCTTCGCTCCGGCTAACTGCATTCTCGCTACGAATACTTCATCCATCTCTATTACTCAAATTGCAGCGGCCACACACCGCCCGCAACTGGTCATCGGCATGCATTTCATGAATCCGGTTCCCGTGATGAAGCTGGTAGAAGTGATTCGCGGTTATTCTACCACCGACGAAGTATCGCAACAAGTTACTGAGCTATCCAAAGCAATTGGAAAAATCCCTGTAACGGTGAATGATTATCCCGGATTTGTAGCCAATAAGATTTTAATGCCGATGATCAACGAAGCTATCTGCACCCTTTACGAGGGAACGGCCGGCGTTGAAGAAATTGACACCATCATGAAGCTCGGTATGGCTCACCCAATGGGCCCGCTGCGCCTGGCCGATTTTATCGGACTCGACACATGCCTCTCCATTCTGAGGGTACTGCATGACGGATTCGGTAATCCGAAATACGCTCCATGCCCCTTATTAGTGAACATGGTGATGGCGGGGAAGCTCGGAGACAAGAAAGGAGAAGGGTTCTACAACTATGCAGACCCTAAAAACCCTGTGGTTTCTTCAGCCTTTCGAAAAGGCTAAGAA
>Ga0315899_10002364_pt1 | contig 20908 bp, 9 predicted proteins | sample LakEriMetagenome_2_FD_203518 | JGI IMG/M metagenome (GOLD analysis project Ga0315899, IMG submission 203518) | Freshwater fungal communities from buoy surface, Lake Erie, Ohio, United States - Buoy 4 MA112 | ecosystem: Environmental > Aquatic > Freshwater > Lake | place: USA: Lake Erie, Ohio... | reverse complement strand
GCTGCGTATATCAGCAACGATAATCCGGCGCGTACGCTGCTGTACTTCGGTATTTTCGGAATGATTGCTCTTACTGTAGGAACGCTCGCAACGGGCATGGTTGCGGTCTACGCAATCTTGTGCGGTGGTCTGGCTTGCTCCATCATGTGGCCCTCCATCTTCACGCTTTCCATTGCAGGTTTGGGTAAATACACATCGCAAGGCTCAGCCTTCCTAATCATGATGATTTTGGGCGGCTCGATTATCCCGCCTATACAAGGGAAATTGGCGGATGTCATCGGCATTCACCCAAGCTATGGAATTGCGGTTATCTGCTTCGGCTATTTGACTTGGTTCGCATTCAAGGTCAATCGCATTTTGAAAGCACAAGGAATCGATGTGGACGGAGTGAGTGGGGGCGGACATTGATTTTTTTTAACGGACTCGATACCTTAGTGTACAAAATACACTTACATTTGAAGCGGGATTTTTTTGCAAGGAAGACCCCGCAATAGAAACAAACCATGAATACTCAAAAAATGAAAATAGGCGTGCTAACCAGCGGAGGAGATGCTCCGGGAATGAACGCAGCCATTCGCGCTGTTGTGCGAACTTGTGTATACCGAAATATCGAAGTAGAAGGTATTTTCCAGGGATATCAGGGCATGATAGAGGGCGATTTTAAGAAGCTGAACGAACGCTCTGTAGCGCGCATTCTTGGTCGTGGCGGAACTATATTGAAGAGTTCTCGCAGCAAAGATTTTATGACTAAGGAAGGCCGTCAAAAAGCCTATGATAACATGAAGAAGCATGGAGTGAATGCCCTCATAACCATTGGTGGTAATGGCACATTCACAGGAGCGCATGTTTTTTCTGAAGAATTCGGCATTCCGGTGATGGGAGTTCCGGGCTCAATTGACAATGATTTATACGGCACCGATCACTGCATTGGTTTTGATACGGCTACGAATACAGTGGTCGATGCTGTCGATAAGATCCGCGACACTGCCACCTCGCACAATCGCTTGTTTTTTGTTGAGGTTATGGGACGCAACAGTGGATTCATAGCCTTGAAAGCGGGTATTGCTACCGGCGCCATTGCCATCGTTCTTCCTGAGGACGAAATGAGCATCGACGATTTGGTAGCTACCCTGCGCGAAAGTGAAGAGAGCGGAAAGTCGAGCTCTATCGTGCTCGTTGCTGAAGGGAGCAAGAGCGGCGGTGCTTATGAAATTGCCAAGAAAGTAACAGAGAAATACAGTGAATATGAAACACGCGTATCGGTACTCGGACACCTGCAACGTGGGGGTGCTCCTTCTTGCTACGATCGTGTGATGGCCTCACGGATGGGTGTGGCCGCGGTAGAAGGTTTGTTGGAAGGACGAAAAGACGTAATGATCGGCATCATCAACGACCGTGAAACCTACACACCGCTTTCCGAAGCCATCAATAACCGCCACCTGCCCAACCGTGATGAACTGCGCATTGCACGCATCCTCTCGATCTAGGCCGGAGCATTAAATTCAATAAGCAAGAAAACAATGAAGAAAATAGCCATCAACGGTTTCGGACGCATCGGACGTATGTGTTTCCGCAGCCTCATCAACAACCCACACGTAGAAGTAGTCGCTATCAACGACCTCACCGATGTAAAGACTCTAGCACACCTGCTTAAGTACGATAGCATCCACGGACGTTTTGCGCACGCAGTTGATCACAGTGCCGATTCGATTATCATTAATGGAAAGGCCATTAAAATTTATGCAGCCAAAGATCCAGCGACGCTTCCATGGGGCGATCTCGGAGTAGATGTGGTGATTGAGTCGACCGGTATTTTCACCGATAAAGAAAGTGCGTCTAAGCACATCGAAGCAGGTGCGAAAAAGGTAATCATCAGCGCGCCTGCAACAGGTGCAGTGAAGACCATCGTACTTGGTGTGAACGACGATCAGATTACAGCCGAAGACACGGTGCTGAGCAATGCGTCATGTACAACCAACTGCCTGGCTCCAATGGCCAAGGTCCTCCACGATAAATTCGGAATCGAGAAAGGATACATCACTACCATTCACGCCTATACCGCCGATCAGCGCTTGCAGGATTCTCCTCACAAAGATCTTCGCCGTGCGCGCGCTGCTGCTCTCAGCATGGTTCCAACATCGACCGGCGCTGCCAAGGCAGTAGGAGAGGTGTTGCCACAGCTCAAGGGCAAACTCGATGGTGTGGCTGTGCGCGTTCCCACGCCCGACGGATCGATGACCGACCTCGTGGCTGTGCTCAAGCGCGATGTAACCATTGAAGAAGTAAATGCTGCTATGAAAGAAGCTGCTGAAGGCTCTATGAAAGGCATTTTGGAATACTGTACCGACCCGATTGTTTCCATTGACATCGTCGGAAATCTTCACTCCTGTATTTTCGATGCAGCACTCACTGCAGTAAACGGAAACCTGGTGAAGGTGATGGCATGGTATGACAACGAAGCCGGTTATTCGCAGCGCGTATGCGACTTGATTGCGAAGATTGATTGATTTAGCACAAACAACAAACACACTATACCTTTTTACCATGATCATCATTGCAGACAGCGGTTCCACTAAATGCGATTGGGCCCTGATTGACGAGAAGGGAATGCGCATGGATGACTTCCAGACAATGGGACTCAATCCATACTTCCACTCTCCCGACGTGATCGAGAAAGCCATCAAGGACAATGCTCCCTTCTATGCGCTAGCCGATCAGATTAAACACATTTTTTTCTATGGTGCCGGAAGCAGCACGCCCGAAATGCACGCCATCATGCGCGCAGGGTTGGAACGTGTTTTCAAGCATGCAGAGATTCTAGTTGAACACGACCAGCTCGGTTCAGCTATGGCTGTGTATGACGGAGAGCCTTGCATCGCCTGTATTCTCGGAACGGGAAGTAATTCATGTTACTTCGACGGTGAGAATGTATCAGAGGAAGTGCCTTCACTGGCTTACATCCTTGGCGATGAAGCGAGCGGAGGCTACTTCGGAAAGATTCTCTTACAGGAATATTTCTACAAGAAGCTGCCAGCCGATTTACGCGCATCATTCGAAGAGAAATTTGCACCTACCAAAGACGAGATCATCAATAAGATTTACCGTGAGCCAAATGCAAACGTGTATCTCGCTTCGTTCATGAAATTCATTGGTGAGCACCGCGACCATCCGCATGTGAAGGCATGGGTGAAAAGGGGCATGTTGCATTTCATCGACATTCACGTGAAGTGCTTTGCAAATTACCGTGAGGTGCCTGTGCACTTTGTGGGGAGCATCGGTCACTACTTCCACGACTGTCTGCAAGCCGCAGCCGATGAGGCCGGCATCCGTTTGGGTAAAGTTATTCGCAAGCCTATCGACGGCTTGGTAGAATACCACGTAAAATACAAACTGCCTGCATTGGTAGGGAATTGATTGCACATGGAAAAGCGTATCTGCGTCATTGCACACGATAGCATGAAACCCACGCTGGTCTCTTTTTTAAAAGAGAGAGAACAGTGGTTGTGGAACAGAAAATTTGTAGCCACCGGACTCACTGCTGAGTTCATGGAGCAAGAGTCGATGCAGTTGCAGGTGGAGCATGTCAATCCCGGCCGTAGCGGCGGATTCATAGAATTGGAGGCCATGGTCAATCGCGATGAGATTGCCATGGTTCTCTTTTTTCGCGACCCTGAAATCGTGCAAGATTATGAAGCTGATGTGGTGTCTTTGGTAAAGGCCTGCATCAAGCAAAACATTCCGTTGGCCAGCAATCCGGCCAGTGCCGAGTTGCTCATCATCGGCATGATTCGCATGGAAGCCGGTCGCAAATAATCCTATCTATTTTTATCGCATGATTAAAGCCTGTTTGTTCGATATGGACGGTGTCATTGTGGACACCGCGAAGTTTCATTTTCTCGCCTGGCAGCGCCTGGCCAATTCTCTCAGCATTGAGTTTACCGAAGTTCAGAACGAGGAGTTGAAGGGCGTGAGCCGCGTGGAGTCGCTCGAGAAGATTCTCTCGTGGGGAAATGTGGTGCTTAACAATTCGAAGAAGCTCGAGCTGATGGATCTCAAGAACCGCTGGTACTTGGAGTATGCCGAACAGGTTGTTCCTTCTGAAATGTTGCCCGGCGTGTTAGATTTCTTGAATGAACTCAAGCAGAAGGATATTCGAATCGGCCTCGGCTCATCATCCAAGAACGCCATTCTCATTCTCGAGAAGCTTGGCATTCTGGAGATGTTCGACACCATCATCGACGGCAACAAGATCCACATGTCGAAGCCGCACCCGGAAGTGTTTCAACGCGGAGCCTCAGAGCTCCAACTCACTCCATCCGAAATCGTGGTATTCGAAGACGCCCAGAGTGGAGTAGAAGCCGCCAAAACAGGAGGGTTTTATTGCATTGGTATCGGCGAACCGTCGGTACTTTCTCTCGCCGACGCTGTGGTGTCTTCTATGGCGGGGATGACGGTGGAGAGGATGGAGTCACTAGTGGCGAATGGCTAGTGGCGAATGGCTAGTGGCGAATGACTAGTGACTAGTGACGAGTGGCGAGTGGCGAATAAATGGAGCATACCTAATAACCCTCGAACTACGGTAGGTGAGTTGGTCAAACTCGGGTTTGTGAGCCTGTCGAACCATTGTTGCTGAGCCTGTCGAACCACAGCCAGCCTCGTAGAGGCGAAATATCACTAGAAGGGCGTCGTTGGCCAAGGAGCCCCAGCGCCATCTCAAAAACGCACGAACCACGGTTGGTGAGTCGTCGAACCACGGTAGGTCAGCCCGTTGAACTACGGTTGCTGAGCTTGTCGAACCACAGCCAGCCTCGTAGAGGCGAAATATCACTAGCTAGAAAGATATCGTTGGCCAAGGAGCCCCAGCGGGGCGACACCATCCCAATGAGTGTATAAGTTTTAGTTAGGGATTTATTCGCCCTTGCGCTCCGGGCCTCACCCACAGTCCCTCTACAGAGGAGAGGGCAGCACGGCGGCAGCGGCTGATAAGGGCACCCTCGCCGCTAGCGAAAAGCCGCGCCGCAACCGTCCTCAGTGCCCAGTCCCCAGTCCCTATCTTTGCCCAAACCATAACCTCATGCGCCTCGCCCTCACCACACTCACACTGCTCTTCAGTGCACTGCTTTTTGCCCAAGCACCCGCACTCATTCCTTACCAAGCCATTGCCCGAAACGCCGCCGGCGAGCCGTTGGCAAGCAGCACAATCAATGCGCGTTTTACGATTCATGTTGGAACAGCAACGGGTGCAAGTGTTTGGCAAGAATTGCAAACAGTAACCACCTCTTCACTCGGCTTGTTTACGGCACAACTCGGCAGTAGCGTGTCGCTTGGTGGTGTGAACTGGACTAATGGCGCGAAGTTCATGCAGGTGGAAATTGATTTGGGTAGTGGGTTTGTCGACATCGGTACACAGCAGTTGTTGAGTGTGCCGTATGCGTTGCACAGTGAAAGTGCTAATAGTGCGGCAACATCAGGAAATGGATTCTCTAGTGTTTCTTCAACGGGAGATACCCTTTATTTGGCCAATGGTACCTTTCTCATCATTCCCGGTATTAGTCTGGCCAACAACGGTGGTAGTTCGGGTATCAGCGCGCATACCTGCGGCGCCCCCTACATCCACAACCCCAATCTTACCTATGGCACCATGACTGACCAGGAGGGCAACACGTATAAAACGATTGTCATTGGTGCCCAAGAGTGGATGGCCGAGAATCTTAATACTAGTATTTACCGCAACGGCGATGCGATTCCAACGAATTTGGATAATACAGCATGGCAAAACACCACTAGCGGCGCCTGGGCTTATTACAACAACGATGCAAACTATGCGTGCCCTTATGGTAAGTTGTACAACTGGTATACGTGTGTCGATGCCCGGCAGCTTTGCCCAACGGGCTGGCACGTGCCTACCGATGCTGAATGGACGGTGCTAACAAATTATCTCGGTGGCGAGAGTGTAGCAGGTGGTAAAATGAAAACTACGGGCACCATTGATACCGGAACGGGTTTGTGGACCTGGCCAAATACCAGCGCAACCAACAGTGGTTTTTCAGGTGCACCGGGCGGCGACCGATACATCAATGGAGGATACGACTACGTTGGCTACTACGGTTTCTGGTGGAGCTCCTCAGAGGTTGATTTCAACGGTGCTTGGCGCCGCGACCTGTATTACGGCAATAGCGACGCTGGCAGAAACTACGACCTCAAGCCTATCGGTTTTTCTGTTCGTTGCCTTAGGGATTAGCTCTGAGCTGCCGGTGGCTTCGCTTGTGTGCCTGATCTCGGCTTAGCAAGTTAAGCTGGCAACCTCTCATTCTCAATCTGTTTCTCATTCTAAAATTCCAGAAAGAGAAACAGAAGCAGAAACAGAATGAGAACGGCCGCCAAACGTCACCCAGTCCCCAGTTCCCGGTCCTCAGTCCTCAGTCCCCAGTCCCCCGTCCTCAGTCCCCAGTCCCCAGTCCTCAGTCCTCAGTCCCCAGTCCCCACTTCGAGCGTCTTCACTTCCCCTCTAAACATCACCTTAAACGAAAACCCTTTCCATTTTTTCGGCAGCATCGGATTGAACGTGAGCTCGCCGTTCTCTACTCGCATACCGCCGAATCCTTGAACGATGCTCATCCACGTGCCTGCCATGCTGGTTATGTGCAAGCCTTCATGCGCTTCGTGGTTGTAGTCGTCGAGGTCGAGGCGCGAGGTGCGCATGTACATTTCGTAAGCCTTCTCTTCATAGCCCAGTTTGGCGGCGAGAATGGAATGCACGCATGGTGAAAGTGAACTTTCATGCACGGTCATCGGCTCGTAATAGTCGAAGTTTTCGCGGATGGTTTCCATATCGAAATCTTCCTCGAAGAAATAGATTCCTTGCAACACGTCAGCTTGCTTGATGAAACACGAACGCAAGATGCGGTCCCAGCTCCAGTGCTGATTGATGGGGCGCTCCGCCTGATTCAATGAAGAGGCGCTGCGAAGTTCTTTATCGAGGAATCCATCTTGTTGCAAGAAGATGTTTGATCCATCTTTTTTACCCAAGTATAAGTTGTCGATGATGCGCTGCCACTGGTTGAGTTCAGCTGCTTCATCAAACTTCAATGCTTTTGTTTTGGTGGCGTAAGCTTGCGCATCGTGTTGCTTCACGTAGGCGAGTGCTTCCATTGCATACTGCATGCACCAGCGCGCTATATAGCTTGTGTACCAGTTGTTGTTGACGTTGTTTTCGTACTCGTTTGGGCCTGTCACACCGTGCATCACATACATGCCTTTCGCTTCGCTCCAGTGCACGCGCTGCGCCCAGAAGCGTGCAATGCCGGTGAGCACATCGATGCCGTATTCGGCGAGATAACTGTGGTCGTCGGTGTAACGGATGTAGTTGTGAATGGCATAAGCGATTGCGCCGTTACGGTGAATTTCTTCAAACGTAATTTCCCACTCGTTGTGACACTCTTCACCGTTCATGGTCACCATTGGGTAGAGCGCAGCACCGTTTGTGAAGCCGAGCTTCTCGGCGTTCTCAATGGCCTTGCCTAACTGATTATGGCGATACACCAACAATTGACGAGCAACTTGCTGATTCTTCGTGCTCATGTAAAAAGGGATGCAATACGCTTCGGTGTCCCAATACGTCGAGCCACCGTACTTCTCACCGGTAAATCCTTTCGGGCCGATGTTCAAACGTGAATCCTCGCCCGTGTAGGTTTGGTTGAGGTGGAAGATGTTGAAGCGGATGGCTTGTTGGGCTTCATCATCACCGTGAATTTGAATGTCGGCCATTTCCCAGATGTTCGACCAGGCTTCTGCCTGTGCATTCATCATCTTGTCGAAGCCGTTGGTCTTCGCGCGCAATGCTGCGCGCTCTGCGGCAGACTTCAATTCCGCAGATGAATAGTTGAGTGACGAAACCAAACCGACATACTTCATCAGTTGTGCAGTTTGATTCGCCTTCACTTCTATTTCGATGTTGTTCTCCGCATAGAAGTCGCGGCTGAATTCAGCGTATGAAATAGATTGTGAAACACCATCTATAAGCACATCCAATTGCATAGAAGCTGCTATTTCAAAGGCTGTTTTTTTCGTGCGACATACTACAGAACCTCCGCCTGCAGTAGTATCCGATGATACAGCTTCCCAGAACTTTTCGTCGTAGTTGCTATCGTGGTTGTGCACATCGCCGTCTAGGTAAGGCGTGAAGCGAATAGCTCCATCGAAGTTCAGCGGAGTAACACTGTATCGAATAACGGCAGTCTCATCATCGGCCATCGAGCAGAAACGAATCGACTCTATTCGTGCTTGTTTTCCAGAAATGGTGGACACATCAAACGAACGCACCAACAATCCTTTTTGCATATCAAGCTCGCGGCGGAAATTGCTTGCGCTGCATACTGCCAGGTCGAGTTCTTCGCCGTCAATCCAAACGCGAATACCAATCCAGTTGATGCTGTTCAATACCTTGGCGAAATACTCGGGGTATCCGTTTTTCCACCAACCCACTCGCGTTTTGTCGGGGTAATAAATTCCGGCCACATAGCTTCCCTGCAAAGTTTGTCCTGTATAGGTTTCCTCGTGATTGGCGCGTTGCCCAAAGCGGCCATTGCCTATGGAGAATATACTTTCCGATGAGCGATGGTGCTTTGGTTGAAACCCTTCTTCTACGATTTTCCAGGGGTGAGTAGTTAAGTATTGAATCATGCTGCAATATTAATAGGCTTGCGAAAATAGGGAAAGTGTAGTTTGTACACGAAGCGGGTTGTTAGGCAATAGATATTAGGGGTTAGGTATTAGGTATTAGGTATTAGATAGGGAGCACCTAATCCCTAATCCCTAATCCCTAATCTCTAATCCCTAATCTCTGATCCCTAATTTTGGCTATCCTCGCTTTTTCTGAACTTGCCTATCTTGCGCTTATGCCTTTCAATAAACTGTTGTCGCCCATCGACTTGGGATTTACTGCGCTCAAAAATCGGGTCATCATGGGTTCGATGCATACTGGTCTGGAGGAAGAGAAGAACGGATTCGAGAAGCTAGCTGCGTTTTATGCTGCACGCGCTCGCGGTGGTGTTGGACTCATTATTACCGGAGGCATTGCCCCCGACATCTTTGGTAAACTCGCTCCTAATTCTGCCAAGCTTACCAATGAGAGCGAAATGCGCAACCATCGACAGATCACGGACGCAGTGCATAAAGAGGGTGGTAAAATCTGCATGCAAATTCTTCATGCCGGTCGTTATGCGCATCATCCGCTTGCATTGGCGCCGTCTGCTATTAAAGCACCCATCGGTCGCTTTGCGCCGTGGTCCATGCCTTTCTGGCTCATCAATCACACCATTCGCCATTTTGTGCGCGCTGCGAAGCTTGCAAAAAGGGCTGGATACGATGGCGTAGAAGTAATGGGTAGTGAGGGTTATCTCATCAATGAATTTTTGACGGCTCGCACCAATGAGCGCAAAGATGAATGGGGCAGGAGTTTTGAAAATAGTTCCCGTTTTGCACTCGCAATAGTAAGCGGCATACGACACGCAGTTGGACGTGAATTCATCATTGTCTATCGATTGTCCATGCTCGATTTAGTGGAGAAGGGACAGTCGTGGTCGGAAATTGAGCTGCTCGCGCAGCGATTGCAGGAAAACGGCGTAACCATCATCAATACCGGAATCGGATGGCACGAGTCGCGCATTCCAACCATTGCACAAATGGTTCCTCGCGGCGCTTTTACCTGGGTGACTCGCCGCCTGATGGGCAAGATCAAAATTCCCATTGTTGCAACCAATCGCATCAATACGCCGGAAATGGCGGAGGAAATCTTGCAACGTGGCGATGCCGATATGGTGTCGATGGCTAGGCCTTTTTTGGCGGATGCTGATTTTGTCTTAAAGGCATATGAAAACAGAAGCGATGAGATTAATACCTGCATAGCCTGCAATCAGGCTTGTCTCGATCAAATTTTTCAGCGTAAAACTGCGTCTTGTTTGGTCAATCCTTTTGCATGCCGCGAAACCGAATGGAAGCTCGAGCAGGCCCAGAGCATAAAGGCGATAGCGGTTGTAGGCAGCGGACCGGCAGGATGCGCAGCTGCTCTTACCCTTGCGCAACGAGGTCATCGGGTTACATTGTTTGAGAAGCAAGGTTCGATTGGCGGGCAGTTTTTACTAGCGGCGAACATTGGAAGTAAGGCGGAGTTCAACGAGACGCTTCGTTATTATCGCGTGCAATTAGCCAAGGCCGGTGCGACAGTTCAGTTGAATCATGTTTTCTCCGCGCAGGATGCTGAAGGTTTCGACGAGATTGTTTTAGCAAATGGTTCGATACCGCGCACTGTCGATTTGGAAGGGATACATCACCCCAATGTGTGCTCATATACGGATGTTCTGAATGGCAGCGTTAAACCGGGAAACAATATCGCCATTATTGGCGCTGGCGGCATAGCAATCGATACCGCCGACTTTATTCTTAAGGGAGGAGAGTCGTCTCAAGTTACAGAGTTCTTAAAGGAATGGGGAGTAGATACTACCTATCAACAGCGAGGTGGAATTTTGCCTCCAGGCAAGGTTGGAGATCCGCAGCGGAACATTTACATGCTGCAGCGTTCGAATAAGAGACCCGGAGAAAAGCTGGGTAAAACAACAGCTTGGATTCACCGCATGGAGTTGAAGCGAGCAGGTGTTCAAGTATTGAATTCGGTTAAGTATCTCCGCATTCATGACGGTGGTTTGGATGTCGAACAAAATGATCAGCTGCAAACGCTTCAAGTCGATCAAATAATAGTGTGTGCAGGTCAGAAAATAGATGAATCGCTTTATTCGAATCTTCTTGCATTGAATATTCCTATTCACCGAATTGGTGGAGCGCTAAAAGCCGATGAGCTCAACGCCCAGCGCGCCATCGAAGAGGGTACGTTGCTGGGAATGCGTCTTTGAGGATAGGAGAATGGAGAATGGAGAATGGAGAACTGCGGCCCCGGTTCCCCATACTCCATTCTCCATTCTCCGTTTCGCGACATAACTGAATAACGCCAAACACAGAGTCCCAATCGCTCCTCAGCCTCATTCTCCATTCTCCATTTTTTTTGGTTTTAACCACCCGCTTACTTCGCCCCTCAAATAAAAAAGCCCCCCTCGGTCAACCGAGGGGGGCTTTTTATGATCGAGCGTTTCCGCTCTATTCTGATTACTTGCTGATGATCAAACGATCGATCTTCACTTCAGAACCATTGGTCAAGCGGTAAGTATACACGCCTGTAGCAAGGTTGCTTACGTTGAAGTCTACACGGTATTCAGCACCTGCTTCTACAGCACCTACGAATACATCGGCAACTTTCTTACCGGTGAGGTCATAGATTTCTACAGAAGTCTTAGCAGCGTTAGCTGCGCGGAACGTGAACAATGTGTTGTTGTTTGCAGGGTTTGGCTGAGCAGTGATGCTAGCTGTACGGCCTGTTTCAACAGCGTAGTTGTTAGCTACGTTGCTACCTTCGTTGCTAGATACAACGCTGTGTGACCAGCTGATAACCTGTGAGCAGGTAGAGCTGTTTCCGGCACAGTCAGTAGCAATCCACTGGCGGTGGATTTCGTAGCGTGGGCAGCAGTCGAGCTCAACGCAAACGTCACCTGCACCAGAAACGTTAGTTGGAGATGCACCAGGAGCAGATACGAATGTACCGCTGTAAGTGAACCAACCACCGAATCCGTTTTCAGCACCGTTGTAGTTGTTAGCACCGGTACCCAATTGGTAACCGAAGTACTCGTTTACAGGAGCGTGAGCAAGGCTCAAAGAAGAACCAGCGAATGCACCGTAACCGGTCATGTTAGCGCCAGACTGAAGGATGAAGTATTCCCAGTCGTTAGCGTTTTCAGCGATACCACCGCAATCAGCTTTGAAACCGTGGATTCCGCTGAACCATTCTTCAGCTGAAGAACCGTTGTCGAACTCCATAGTAACGTTCCAACCACCGTTGATTGGCTCTGCGCTACCAACTGTGATAGGACGGATTTGCATAGATACTTCAATGCGGTCAGCGTAACGGATCCAGTTACCGTCAACGATTTCGTAGTAACGGTAAGCGATAGGCAAATGGAACAGAGCCACACCCCAATCTGCAGGGTAACCGCATGGGTTGTTCTCAGGAAGAACAGCAGTCAAAATCTTGCAGTCAGCGATAGAACCAGGAGCTGGTGTGTCACCAATCCAGAATTCGTCGAACTCAAGGTTTACGTTGTTATCACAAGCATCGCTAGCAGTTACGTTAGCAGCAGCAGGAGCTTCAGCTTCGCAATCCAATACGATGTTTGATGGGCAACCGGCCAATACAGGCTCAGTAGTGTCAACGATAGTGATCAATTGAACGAAAGTGCTGGTGTTACCACAAGCATCTGTAGCAGTCCAAGTGCGAGCAAATGAACCGTTGCAGTTACCGTTGTAGTTGATAGGACCGTCGTTGCTGGTTACAGAAACAACTTCGCTGCAGTTGTCTTCAGCAACAGGAGCCGGTGTAGCATAGCTAGAACCGCACTCGAATTGGAAGCTTGTCTGCAAGTTTTCTACGAATACTGGACCTTCGTTGTCAACGATAGAGATAGTGCGGCTTACCACACGGTCGTTACCGCAGTTGTCTACAGCAGTCCATGTGAAAGTGTAAGTCATCTCAGCTGGGCAAGAACCGGCAGCATTAGTAACAACCAAAGTAACTTCTACTTCTTCGTCACAGTTGTCTGTTGCAGTTGGGTTGCTCAACGTGAGTGAACCAACGTTGTCGCAATCGTAAGTAACGTTAGATGGTACGTTAGCAAATACAGGCTCAGTAGTGTCAACGATAGTTACAGTACGTGTGCGAGTAGTTGTGTTACCACAGTTGTCAGTAGCTGTCCAAGTTTGAGTGTAAGTTGAGCTGCACTCGTCACCGGTAGTTGGAGACTGTACGAAAGTTGTTTCCAACTCATCGTCGCAGTTGTCATTCCAGTTCGGGTTGTAAGTTGGAACAGTTTGGTTACACTGAACTGTTACGTTGCTGATTGGGTTAGCTGTAGGAGCAACGTTGTCGATCAAGTGAATGATCTGAACGAACTCAGCAGAAGCATTACCGCAAGCATCTGTAGCAGTGTAGTGACGGATTACGTTACCACCGCAAGCACCAGATACAGGCTCATCCCACTGTGACCATGTGATGCTGTTACAGTTGTCTGTAGCCAATACATACACACCAGCGTAGTTGTTACATGGACGATCTACTTCAAGTTCTCCTGTGATAACTGGAGCAGTAGTGTCAACCAATGTAATAACCTGAGTGAACATTGCATCGTTATCACACTCGTCAACTGCAGTCCAGCGACGCTCGATTACAGTGTTACATGGGTCGTTGTTTACAGTTACGTTAACATAAGTATAAGTGATGTCTGAAGGACCGGCACAGTTGTCAGCAGCAGAAGGCTGAATTACTGGTACAGTTTCGTCACACTCGTAAGTGTAAGCAGTAACTTGACCTTCAGCGAACTCAGGAGCTACAACGTCTTGGAAGTAGATAGTCTGAACACGTGTGAAGCTGTTACCGCAGATATCCCAAATGGTGTATGTACGGGTAAGGATCAGTGAGTTTCCACAACCTGGGAAAGTATCCTGAATCATTTCCAAATCAGCGAAATCATCGCAGTTGTCAACGTATTCTGGGTAAACGATAGCAGGGATTGCTGAATCACACTCGAGGAACAAGTCAGCAGGGAAAGTACCTGCAACGAATACAGGAGCTTCAGTATCTACAACGTGAACGCGAGTTTCAGCAACAGTAGAGTTACCGCAAGCGTCAGTAGCAGTCCAAGTGTAAACGAGGTCAGTAGCACAGATGCTCAATACTTCTTCGCTGTATGCGTAATCAACGTCGATTGACTCAGAACAGTTGTCAGCAAATACAGGAGCAGCTACCGCTGGAACAACATCGTCGCACTGGATAGTCAAGTCAGCAGTTTCGCTAACGATTGAAGGAGCAACGTTGTCAGTCAAGTGGATAGTCTGAGTGAATGGAGCAGACTGGTTACCGCAGATGTCAGAAGCAACGTAAGTACGGATGATAGTACCAACGCAACCACCTGATACGTGAACATCAGATGTAGACCAAGTGATGTTGTTACAGTTGTCAGTAGCGGTTACATAGATTCCGTCAGCATCATCGCAAGGACGTGTAGTGTCCAATGAACCTGTGATAACAGGAGCAGTAGTGTCAACGATAGTGATGGTTTGAACGAAAGTGCTGGTGTTTCCACACTGGTCAGCAGCAGTCCAAGTACGGTTGAAGAAACGGCTGCAAGAGTTACCTACAGGGTTTGAATCAACGCTAGTGTAAGTGATAGTACCGCAGTTGTCTGTAGCAACAGGCTGGATAACAGGGATAGTCACGTCACACTCGTAAGTGTAAGATGAAGTTTGACCTGCAGTGAATACAGGAGCGATTTCGTCTACGATGTGGATTTCTTGAGTTTCAACAACTTCGTTGCCGCAGTTGTCAGTACCACGGAATGTACGGAAGATAGTGTACTCCTGTGGGCAATCACCATCTTCTTGAGTTGTAGTCAAGGTGATAGTCACGTTACCGTCGCAATTGTCCGTAGCAGTTGGGTTAACAACCGGAGGAATTGGAGTATTGCAAGCAATTGTCAAATCTTCAGGGAATGAAGTGAAGATAGGATCTGTAGTATCAACTACGTGAGTGATACGAGTTACAGTCGCTACGTTTTCACAGAAGTCAGTTCCTGTCCAAGTACGAACAACGTCGTAAGACTCTGGGCAGTTGTCATCTGTAGCAACTACTTGCTCAGTATACGTAACAACTACATCCAAGCCACAGTTGTCAACACCTACAACAGCACCAGGGCCGAAGCGCAAACCACCTTCACCTACAGTAACAGTGCTGCACTCAACGGTGTTTTCAACCGGTACATTTGTGAATGAAGGAGCAGTAGTGTCAAGCAAAGCAATGTACTGAACGATTTCAGTGAAGTTACCGCAGTTGTCGGTAGCACGGTAAGTGCGAGCCAACACACCCAAGCAACCACCTGAGTTGAGAACTTCACCAGAGATAGTGATTGTTACATCAGTATCGCAGTTGTCATTAGCAGTTGGCCACTCAGGCTCAACATCACACTCAGTGCTGATATAGTGATCGTAGTCGTTGAAGATTGGATCAGTAGTATCGATCAACGTAATAACCTGTGAGCACTCGCTGCGGTTTCCGCAAGCGTCGATTGCTTCCCAAGTACGAGTAATCCAAGTAGTGCAGCCGTCTGTTTCAGACTCTTCACCTACGTAGCTTACAGTAACATCACCGATACAGTTGTCTTCAGCAATGATACCTTCAGCAATTGCAGGAAGAGCATCAGAGCACTCCTGAGTGATAGGAGCTGGACAGTTGATGAAAGTAGGAGCAGTTGTATCGTCGATAACGATCAAAGACTTAGCTACGGTGCAGTTACCGCAGTTGTCCATAGCAGAGTAGATATAAGTGTAGTTGTCGTTGTTTTCACACTCAACTTCAGGTGCAGGACCGCAATCAGCATCTGCGTTCACGTCACCGTGACCGCTGATAGCTTGACCGTTGAAGAAACCTTCGTAAGTGAACCAACCAGAAAGACCTTCGTTACAGTTCTTGTTGTTAGCACCGATACCATATTGGAAACCGAAGTAGAAGTTAGCAGGCATGTGCGACAAGTAAAGAATGTCACCAGCCAAAGCCATATCACCAGTAAGGGTGGAGATGCCGCTTTTCATTTCATAGAACAACCAATCTTGAACGTTGCTTTCAGCGCAAGCCAAACCAAGATCGTTCTTGTATTCACGTCCCAAAGCAGTCCATGCAGCGAAGTCAGTACGACCTTCGAACCACAGGTCCACGATGAAAGCTTGAGTTGGGTTGTTGGTGTTTATGATACGACCGTGCAAACGAGCAGTACCATCTTCGTACTGTTCGAACTTGCCGCCCATTTCGTCAAATACCCAGTTAGCACCTGCAGTGCTTCCTGCAGCTGACAAATCCGGCAACCAGATAGCCCAGTCAGCACCAGGACCGAAAGCTGTAGACAGATCACAGATCTGCTCAGGACGGCCGGTGTGGCTCTGCCACATAGTTACTGACTCTTCGCCAGAACATACGTCGTTAGCAGTAACGAACGCGAAGTCCGGACGATCTTCCTGGCACTGAACAGTGATAGTTGGCTCATAGCCATTCATCACCGGACCTTCAGTATCACGAACGGTGATGATTTGAGTGCACTGAGCACTTGCAACCACGAAACCGTTAGCGCAGTGTGAGAAAGATGCGCTCCAAGTACGAGCGTAAATTACGTTGCAGCTACCGCTTGAAATTAAAGCATCACTGTAAGTGATGTCAGCACCTGCGTAGGTGTTGTTCAAAGTTGGGTAACCGGTCAAGTCAAAATCAAAAATGCTTTGACCACACTCAATGATAACGTCTGCAGGGCAGTTGATACCGTTAGATGAGATTACTGCTGGTGGCAGCAATACAGCACCGATAACGTGTACAACACCATTGCTGGCGTCTACATCGGCTGCAAGAACAGGAGAACCGTTCACAGTAACTGAAGAGTCAGTTACGCCGATGAATACATCTTGACCTTGCAAAGTAGCGATCTGCTGACCGTCAACAAGGCTAGATGAGAAAGCTTCAGCGCCTACTACGTGGTACAGAAGTACAGTAGTAAGGTCACCTGATGGGTCTGCCAACAAAGCAGCAACAGCGCCGGGAGGCATTGCTGCGAAGGCTGCATCGTTAGGAGCAAAAACAGTCAAAGACGCTGTCGAGTCCGACAAAGCGCCTTCCAATCCCGCTGCCAATACTGCAGCTTCGAGTGTGTTGTGGTCAGGGCTGTTAACAATAACATCCCATACAGTTTGAGCGTTGCTGCTCAGACCGCAGAAAGCAAGCATCAGGCTTAGAGCGAAAGCCTTTACTGAAGACGAGGCGCGAGAGATCATGTTTTCTCCCGTGCGACAATCTGCAAACATTGTAAAATGTTTCATTGATTTGGATTTAATTAAACAATTTGTTTGGTTAGTCCTTACTCAAAATCGCCAGTTGTAAACAGCAGACGAATTATCGTAAGTTGGCGACAAAAATAAATAAAGAATCGTCAAATAAAAATATTTTTCAGTTATGAACATGTTTTGTTGAAAACATAAGGGTGATTGCGTTGATTTTCAACAAGATGAAAATGAAAAAAAAATAGACGAAAGAGTGTTTTAAGTTGGTTAAGAGGGTGTTTGAGCGTGTCGGTATTCACTGCTTGAAGCGCGATTGATGCGTGGAATTCATTGGTTGATGTGGTTGAATCGGATTTTGGTATAGCCTGCGCTACTAGTCCAATACTGGGCTTTTAAGCTCCAGCTTTCATTCCCTTTTGACTGCACCTCGCATTGCTTTCATGACGTCGAAAGGCCATTCGCCCTTCATCTTTCGCCCCTAAAAAAGAAAACCCCCCTCGTTGCCGAGGAGGGTTTTCACCATGTAAGTTCTCTAAAACTACTTGTTGATGATCAATCGCTTGATCTGAACATCCGAACCATTAGTGAAGCGGTACATGTAGATGCCTGTAGCAAGGGCTTCGGTGTCGAAGCTAACCTGGTAGGCTGAGCCTGCCTCTACTGTTCCTGAATAAACGTCTGCTACTTTACGTCCACTCATATCGAAAATTTCGAGTGTTGTTGGTGCATCGTTTATTGTCTTGAAGCTGAATTGTGCAATATCACGCGCCGGGTTTGGAGACACAGCAACTTCACTTGCAGCAACACGTCCATCTTCTTTAGCCGTTGCAAATTGCTCAGTGAAATCAGAACCTGTATTCTCTACAACTGGTGTTGAGCCTGGGTAGCTGATAATTTGAGAGCAAGTTGAGCTGTTGCCAGAACAGTCTGTAGCTGTCCATTGACGAACGATCCAGTAGTCCGGGCAGCAATCCAAATCGAGAGCAAAGTCGCCCGCTCCGAACTGTTGTGCTGGAGCTGATGTTGCGCTTGATTGGAAAATACCGTTGTAGTTGAACCAACCGCCGAAGCCAAATGCTGCGTTGAAGTTGTTAGCACCATCGCCATACTGGAATCCGTAGTAGTTGTTACTTGGTGCGTGCGTGAGGTTCAGCGAAGAACCTGCGTAATCACCAAAACCAACTAGCTCGGCTCCTTCTTCTGCAGAAAGCAAGAAGTACAGCCACTGTTCATAGTCGTTTCCAATGTTAATACAGTCTGCTTTGAAGCTAGCCATTTGGCCTAAGCCTGTCGACCAGGTAGTCCAATCCCAACCACCTTCGAACGTAACGTCAACGAAGAAGCCACTGGTTGGATCGAACACGTTCGTCATAGTTGCAGTCAAGTGAATCTCGTCTGCAAAGCGAACCAATGAGCCTTCACTCAGCACATAGTAACGGTATTGAACAGGCATGCCATTCAATTGCATAGCCCAATCGATATCTACACCACCCACATTAATTCCGCAGTTGCCTCCTGAAAGGTGAGCAGGTGTAGTGATGTCGCAATTTGCCAATACACCGGGTTCGTTTTCGTCACCAAAAATGTACTGATTGTAAGCGATGTCCACATTGTCGTCACAATTGTCTGTTGCAGTTACTACTGCAGGAGCAGGTACTTCATCATCACAACCCAATTCAATGTCTAAAGGACAGTTGTCGATAACCGGTGCGATGGTGTCTTCAAAGCGAATCAATTGCACAAATGGAGTACTTGCATTTCCGCAAGCATCAGTTGCAATCCATGTGCGGTTGAAACGTTCGTTGCAACCAACAACGGTTGTTGCACCGTCGGTGTAGCTGTAAGTGATAGTGCTGCAGTTGTCGTCCGCCGTTGGTTCAATCACAGGGGCTGTTGTTCCGCATGGGTATGCGTATTCGTCGTTGTTTTGACTTGCCCAAACCGGTGCAGTGTTGTCAACTACGTTTACCGTTTGTGTTGCGATTACGATGTTGCCACAGCTGTCAGTAGCTCTTACACGACGAATGATAGTGCGCTCAGAAGGACAGTCTCCATCGATTGTAGAATCGGGTAGAGCAACAATCGTCAGATCGTCATCACAGTTGTCGGTAAACTGCGGATTGAATGAAGGAATAGTCGCGTTACAATCTACGTTGATGCTGCCATTAGCAGGTGATGCTGATGGAGCGACGTCATCGGTCAAATGGATGAACTGAGTGAATGGGGCGCTAGCATTTCCACATGCGTCGGTTGCAACGTAAGTGCGGATGATAGTACCTGCGCAACCACCTGAAACGTAAACATCTGTTTTGGTCACAGTATAGGCGCTGCAAATTTCAACGACAGTGATGTAGTTGCCGCTGTTGTCATCGCAAGGACGTGAAACTTCAACGTCACCTGTTACAACAGGGGCAGTTGTATCAACAAGATTGATAGTCTGAACAAATTGGCTTTCATTGCCACATTCGTCTTCTGCTGTCCAGGTGCGAGTAATGCTTTGATTGCATGCCTGTCCGCTTGGCTCGCTATCCACGTAAGTGTATGAAACGTTGCCACAGTTGTCCGTAGCTGTTGGTTGAACAACAGGAATTTCTGTTCCGCACTCATACGTGAATTCATCTTCGTTGTTCGCAGAGAAAACAGGTGCTGTCAAGTCGCGCACAATGATTGTTTGCGATTCCATAGCCTCATTTCCACATCCATCAATAGCACGGAATACACGGATGATGGTGTAGTTCTGCGGGCAGCTTCCTGCTAGCGTGTCTTGTGCCATGAAGGTAACTGTTGCAGAAGAACAATTGTCTTCTGCTACTGGAGTTGGAAGCACAGGAATAACCTCGTCACATGAGAATGTAAGTGTTTCCGGTAAGCTTGGGAAAGTAGGTGCAGTTGTGTCGATGATGTGTACAACTTGAGATGCTGTATCTCTGTTTTCACATTCATCTTCTGCAACCCAAGTGCGAACGATGTCGAATGAAGATGGGCAGTTATCATTTGTTGGAACGACCTCTTCAGTGTAGTTGATTTGAACGTTGTCGTCACAATTGTCGGTTGCTGTTACAGGTGCAATTCCGAAGTAATTGCCGTTTGATCCAAGATTGACCTGGTCGCACTGCAGAGTAGTTTCAGCAGGAACGTTGTTCAAGGTTGGAGCAGTGTTGTCAAGCAAGGTGATGAATTGAACGAGATCGGCAAAGTTGCCGCATCCATCTGTTGCACGATAGGTGCGAGTAATAACACCCAGGCATCCACCCGAGTTAAGCACATCGCTGTAGATGGTTACGGTAACACCGCTGCAGTTGTCTGTTGCTGTTGGCAGTGGAGTAGTTTCATCGCACTGTGCAGTAATGTAAATGGGGAATGCATCGAAAACCGGAGCTGTCGTGTCCACTACGTTCACATTTTGAATGAAGCTCGCTACGTTGCCGCAAGCATCGGTAGCTGTCCATGTGCGTGTGATGGTGTAATTGCCAACGCAGTTGCCGGTGGTTGTTGTTTCAGAGAATACAACACTAACAGTTGGGTCACAGTTGTCTGTAACGGTTACTGTGGCAGCGGCAGGAACGTTGTCGCATTCAGCTGTTATAGTTGCTGATGGTGTTCCTGAAAGAACCGGAGCTTGTGTATCTGTAATGGTAATGGTTTGTGTGCAGTAGCTGCGGTTACCACATTCGTCTTCTGCAATCCAAGTGCGAATAATGCTGCTTGAGCATCCACTACCTGCTGGCACTTCACCGGTGTAAACAACAGCAACAATGCCTGAGCAATTATCAGTTGCTTGAATGTTGTTTGGCACAGCCGGAATTGGGTCGGTGCAATCGAGAGTTATGTTTGCAGGACAGTTCACAAATGTTGGAGCGATGTTATCGAAAACATTGATGGTTTGTGTAGCAATCGCTGCACGTCCGCAGTTGTCTTCAGCACGATACAGATATGT
>Ga0315899_10002363_pt1 | contig 20914 bp, 13 predicted proteins | sample LakEriMetagenome_2_FD_203518 | JGI IMG/M metagenome (GOLD analysis project Ga0315899, IMG submission 203518) | Freshwater fungal communities from buoy surface, Lake Erie, Ohio, United States - Buoy 4 MA112 | ecosystem: Environmental > Aquatic > Freshwater > Lake | place: USA: Lake Erie, Ohio... | reverse complement strand
CCCCGATTGCCCGAACCGAACGGCCGACTCAACTTCGGCACCCAGAGTGGCTACAACCTCATGATCGCCGTGGATCACGCCGATGCCAACATCGTCTACATCGGCGGGGTGCGTGCGTACCGCAGCACTGACGGCGGGGCCACGTTCCGGGAGATGGCCGAGCGCATTCACGTCGACTGGCACGCCATCGCGGTCGATCCCGACAATCCGCAGCGTGTCCTCTCGGGGAACGACGGCGGCGTATTCCTCTCGCGCGATCGCGGCGCCTCCTGGAGCGCACTCAACGCCGGGCTCACCACCACGCTGCATTACCCCGGCATGTCGCTGCACCCGACGGATCCGAGCGGGGTGCTGACCGGGCTGCAGGACAATGGCACGATCATCACGCGCAACGGCATGCTGCAGTGGAACGGCGTGTTCGGTGGCGACGGATCGTTCACCGCCATCGATCCCCAGTCGCCCACCACATACTACGTGTCGAGCCAGCGCGGCAACATCAACCGGGTGAACGCCACCACCGGGCAGATCACGCGCGCCTCGATCGACACGCTCCAGGATCGCCGCCGCGCCTTCATTACGCCGTTCGTGCTCGACGTGACGCGGCCCACGCGGCTGTACTACGGCGGGTCGCTGCTGTTCCGCACCGACAACCAGGGTACCACCTGGGCCCCCATCTCGCCCGACCTCACCCGCGGGACCGGGGTCATCAACGCCATTGCCGTGGCACCCACGGATTCCAACGTGATCTACGTGGGGACCACCGACGGCAACGTGCGTTCTTCTCGCGACTACGGCATTACATGGCTGGCGCCCCAGACCACGTTGCCCGCGCGTACCATGACCGACTTCGCGGTGAAGCCCACGGATCCCAACACCGTGGTCCTCACCGTGGGCGGCTCGGGAAGTCCCCATGTGTACCTGTCCCGGGATGCGGGCGCCACATGGAACGACATCACTGGTTCCCTCCCCGATGTCACCACGCAGGCGGTGGCGTGGGGTCCTGACAACCGGTTGTACGTGGGCAACATGTTCGGTGTGTACGAAAGCGCCAACGAAGGGCGGTCGTGGACGCGTCAACCCGGCATGCCCACCATTCGCGTCACCGACCTGGTGTACAACGCCCGTACCAACCGGCTGGTCGCCGCCACCTACGGGCGCGGCATCTGGGCCTACGACTTCGCCACCGGGGCCGCGGTGCTGCGCGGCGATGTCAACGGCGACAATCAGGTGGATGCGGCCGACGCCTTGCTCATCCAGCAGGCGCTGGCGGGAATTCAGCTGCCGGCCACCGTGACCCTGTTCCCTGCCGCCGATGCCAACTGCGACGGACGCATGCAGGTGCTCGATGCGTTGCTCGTGCTGAAGCATGCCGTAGGCGAGAACACCGGGACGTGCGTGGGGACGCGACGCTGACCATGCCGCCTCGCCCGGTGGCGAGGCGGTGTGCTGGTCACGATCCCAGTGTGAGGCCCACCCGCAGCGTGCGTCCGGGCTGGGGGAGCCCGCACTGATCATAGGCGGCACGATCGCCCACGTTGTCGATGGCCAGCAGCGCCGTGAGACGCTGCAGCAGGCCGCGGGAGCGAAGGGCGAACGTGCGGGTGATCGCGGCGTCGCCGATTGTCTGGGCCTTGAGTTCCACCTGTCGGCCCAGGTCGGGGTGCTGGCAGTATTGTACGCCGATATGTCGGGCCATGACGCTGCCGCGAACACCAAGGACCGTCGGTGAGGTCACCGCCAGCGACGCACGGCGTTCCGGATTGTGCTCGGCGCGGCGTTCATTGTTCGCGTTCCCCACGATCGTCCGGTCGTACACCCGGATGCGCTGCAGGGTGGCGTCGCCGCTGATCGTGGCTCCGCGCAGCGCCCGTGGTGTCCACGCAGCGAGCATCTCCACGCCGGCGCTGCGGATGGCGTCACGGTTCACGCGGCGAAAGAGGCGATTCGGCAGGGCAATGCGCACCACGGCATCATCGAGGCGATGCTGAAAGCCCACGAGCTGGAACTGCACGCCGTACTCGGCGAATCGGCCGCCATCGAGGGTGAGTCCCGTTTCCACGCCCAGCAGTCGCTCCGGGCGCAGCAGCGGGTTGGGGTCGAAGCGGTTGAGCGCCCCGCTGTACAGTTCACGCAGGGCGGCAAAACGTGCCCGTTCGCTGGCGGAGGCGTGCAGGCGGATGCCGTCGTTGACACGCAACGTCGTGCCCAGCCGCCAGCCGGTGCGCGCAAGACGCCCCAGGGAAGGGCGGCCGCCGCTTTGCGGCGTCGTGGCCTCATCGTGCACCATGCCACCGCTTACCAGCAGGCGCTCGTGAACGGGGATGTCGAGTTCCGCGCCGATACTGCCGAGACGCTGCTCGTAGCGCGTGGCGCGCGCGGTGGCGAGCTGGGCGTCGAGCGTTTCGTCGTATCGGACGCCGGTTTCCGTGACGGCGAGCCGCAGCTGCGCGTTCCGTGGCAGTGAGTGATTCGCCGCCAGGCGATAGACATCGCTCACTTCGTCGCCCAGCTCGCGCGTGCTCACCGTGCGGTAGCTGCGATTGGTGAAGCTTTCGATCTCGATGTCCTGCGTGCTTCGGCCGGCACTGGCCTGGACCGACCCGAAGCCAAATGGGGTACGCCGAAGACCGGTGCCCAGGGTGAACATGCCCAGCGTGCGGGCCTGTCGTGGGTACCGCCAGTACCGCGGTGTTTGTATGTGCTGCTCGGGCGCGACCCCGCGTTCGGTGTCGTAGCCGGTGGCCGTGAAGCCGGCGAATGCGCCGCTCCGGTGGTCGTAGCGCAGCGTGGCAAAGCCGTCGAGCTGGCGCTGGTCGGAATTGGTGCGCAACGCCGCGTTCCCGGGGCTCCCGGCGTCGGGCAGCCCCCCGGTGAGTCCATCTCCGGCGCCGAACGCGGGCAGGGCGAAGCCATCGCGCTGGCGGTGCGTCACGCCGCCGCGTACGCGCAGCGTGCCCCCCGGGACTGCGAAGGGGCGGGCGGCATGGAGCGAAAGTACCCGTGAGGCATACTGGTCCACACCGGTGCCAAGCTGCAGCGATGTGGCGTGGCGGGTACCGCGGGCGAGCGGACCGTTGAGGTCCATGCGAATCACGCCGCCCAGCGTATTGGCGCCGCTCAGGAGTGAGGCCAGTCCGCGTACCACCACGATCTGCTCCACGCCGGTGGTGGGAATGAGCGACGGGTCGGTACGGGAGTCCCACCCCACGGTGAGCGGCAACCCGTCGAGCAGCACGGCGGCCTGTCGGGAGTCACTGCCGCGCACCCCGATTTCCATTTCGCCACGCGAGTTCTGGCGGACCAGCACGAAGGCCGTCTGGCGCAGGACATCGCCAATATGGGGGGCTGGCGCGAGGGGTACCGGGAGCGAATCGGGGCGAATGGTGACCACCGTGGCACCACCGGTCACCGACGGCGCGCGCGCGCCGCGTACGGTGATCGGCTCAATGCGGCGCGCGGTGGAGTCCTGCCGGTCCTGCTGTGCGGACAACGGCGCGGCACCTGCACCACTGGCAACAGCCGCACCGGCAACAAAGGCAAAGCGACGGAAAAGGGACATGCCGCATTCTGACGACCTGTCCCTTAACCGGAGATTAACTGCCGCCTGCGCTTACCCGAAATAATCCTGGTTGGGGCGCCGCCGCGGTTCGCGCTCGGCACGCCCATACGCGCCGGCGTCCGAGCGCGAAATCTTGCGTCGTGCCACCAGCGCTTCCAGGACGAGTTCGCAGGCCACCACGATCATGGCATCGTCGCCCTTGCGGGCGAGGCCAAGTGCCACCACGGTGTCCACCAATCCGGGCACCAGATCGAAGCCCTTCCGTACCACGTCGATGGCGATGTCGTCGCCGACCTGCAGGGCGCTCCCCTGATCGAACCACATCACGATGTCGTCGGTGTCGAGATCTCCCGTCCGCTCGCGCAGCGTGGCATCGCAGGCACGACGGATGAGCTCCTTGGCAATGGCGTTGCCGCCCACCAGCTCCCCCTCGTACTCGAGCTCGATCTTGCCCGTAATTGCAGGCAGCGCGGCATAGACATCGGCCACCCGCGGGACCGCCTCGCCGTCGCCGCTCCGCAGCGCACGCTGCTCGGCGTTCGACACGACGTTTTCCATGGCGGTGATGGGCATGCGCTGCGACACGCCGCTCCGCTTGTCGATGCGCTTGTCGTCACGGGCCTCGAAGGCGATGCGCTCCACGACCTCCTCGATGAGGTCGGGGACGCGGATGTCGACGCCGTGGTCACGCTTTGTCCACGCTTCCTGCCGGGTAATGGAGACCCCGAGCGCGACCGACTCCGGGTAGTGCGTGATGATCTCGCTGCCGATGCGGTCCTTGAGCGGCGTGATGATCTTGCCGCGCGCCGTATAGTCTTCGGGATTGGCAGTGAAGCACAGGAGGACATCGAGTGCGAGACGCACCGGATAGCCTTTGATCTGGACGTCGCCCTCCTGCATGATGTTGAAGAGGCCGACCTGCACCTTGCCCGCGAGGTCGGGCAGCTCGTTCAACGCGAAGATGCCACGGTTCGCCCGCGGGAGCATGCCATAGTGAATGGTCAGTTCGTCGCTGAGCAGGTGCCCACCACGTGCGGCCTTGATGGGATCCACATCACCGATGATGTCGGCGACCGTCACGTCGGGGGTCGCGAGCTTCTCCACGTAGCGCTGGTCGCGCGAGACCCACGCAATGGGCGTGTCATCGCCGGCATCGTCCATGAGGGTGCGCGCGTACTTGGAGATGGGCGCGAACGGATCATCGTTCACCTCGCTCCCCGCGATCACCGGCATGGCTTCATCGAGCAGCGAGGCGAGTGCGCGCAGGATGCGCGACTTGGCCTGACCGCGCAGCCCGAGCAGGATGAAGTTGTGGCGGGCCAGCAGGGCGTTCACGATCTGCGGCATCACGGTGTCCTCGTACCCGAGGACACCGCGGAAGAGCGGCCCGCCGTCCTGCAGGCGCGCAATGAGATTGCGGCGAATCTCGTCCTTGACGTTCCGCGGACGATTGGTGGCGTAGCCGGAGCGCTTGAGGGCGCCGAGAGTATCGGGGAGTCTGGACACGGTGAGCAATCAGGGACACGAAAACGGGGAGAGGCGACTGGGAACGGCGTCGCCTGTTTGCGGCGGACTGTCCCGTTCTGACCTCGCAGGGTACCAAGGCATAGCGCACGAACCCTGCGAACGGTGCCCGCGAGCTGAGGACAGGGGTACGCCGCCTTCGCGTTTCAGAAACACGGGAAAATCCATGTCCCGCAAGCGTTTTCCTCGTACCGCCACAGGTTAGAATCCGATTACGGTGTCTTGACAGCTGGGTGTGGCACCGTACATTCCTCTCGCTTGATCCCCGTCGGCACACCTGCCGGGGGGGCCGTGCGCATTATGGACGCACGGCGCACACATCGCACCGTTTGGAGTCCAACATCATGAAGCGCATCGCCCTCGTCGCCGCTGCTATCGTGCTCGCCGCCTGCTCCGCCAAGGAAGAGGCCCCCGCCGCTGACACCGCTGCGGCCGCCCCGGCTGCTGCCGCCCCGGCCATGGACTCGGCCGCGATGGCTGCCCCGGCCGACTCGGCCAAGCCTGACTCGGCCGCCGCGGCCGCCCCGGCCGACTCGGCCAAGCACTAAGCTGGTCGTGAAGAAAAGGGGCCGCACTTCGGTGCGGCCCCTTTTTTATTTCCGGGCCCAGCAGGCTGCCCAGGTCACTCGGGGAAGGGGAGCGCCTCGACGGTGGCGGTGATCCCGTCGTGCACTCGCACCGTGTCTCCCGGCGCCACCTCCCGGCGAATCATGGCCAGGGCGATCGGGCCAAGACGCGGGGACAGCACCGAGCTGCGCACATCGCCGACATCCTTGCCGTTGGCATCGTACACCCGGGCAAACTGCGGGAGCGGCTGGTCCGCGCGCAGGCCACGCAGGTGGCGGTTCACGTGGCCACGGAAATGCACCCGGGCCACCGTCTCCTGCCCGGTGTAGCACCCTTTGGTGAAGGAAATTGCGCCCAGGGTGTCGAGATTCGCTTCCTGCGGGATGGTGTGCTCGTCCATATCAACCCCGAATGCCGGACGTCCGCCCTCGATGCGCGCCACGTTCCAGACTGCATGCGAGGCGTGGCGTTTCGTGGACGCCAGCAACCGATCGCGCACCACCTCGGCGTCGCGCGCATCGGCGACGATGACGAAGCCGGGCAGCGAACCCAGGACCGGAGCGCGAATGAGCCGCACGGATGCCGGCCCGATGTTCCACAGGCCATGCGACCAGACGGGCCATTCGTCGAGTGTGCCACCCATGACGTCGCCGAGCGGCGCGGCACCGGGTGGTCCGCCCCCCAGATCCGCCACGGCAGCGGCCGCCCGCGCCCCATACAGCATGTAGGTGGCCCACTGGTCCGACTCGTCGGTCACCTTGGCCAACCGGGGATTGATGTACTTGCGCGCCAGCTCGAGCCACGCCGGAGCGCTCGGCCCGAGTACCGTGAGCAGGAAGCGGTCGGCCGCGGTGCGCACCACGTACATGTCACACACCACCTTTCCCTTCGGCGTCAGCGCCACCGCGTGCAGGCCCTTCCCCACGGCCAGTTCGCTCACGTCGTTCGTAATCAGGCCGTTCAACGCCTCCATGGCCTTCGGCCCTTCGATACTGCTCCAGTGGTGCAGCGCCTCGAACCAGGCCGCATCGCGCCGCAAGTCGTGATACGCCTCGACGTCGTCGCGGCTCAGCGGTTCCGGGTACACCACGGATGGTGACTCCACGCCGTTCGGCAGGCCGGTCGTCGCGGCAGCAGGGTTCACGGACGGATCGCTCACGAAACTCCTTGGCGCAGGGATGTCGGTGCGGCCGGTGAGTGACGGGGCGCGCGGTCCATCCCGCACGCGTGGCTGAACACCGTTTCCAAGTGTAACGAGGCCTGCGAACGAATCAATGCGATGCCGTGCCTCAGAAGGCGCGTACGCGCGCCGCAAACTCGCCGGCCACGGCGGTCGTGGTCACCCCATGCGGTTCCCACGCGACTCGCTCGGAGGGCGGCTGGCGCAGTCCGTTCAGACGCCCATCAATGGCCTGCCAACTCCGTACGAGTGACGCGGCGGCTCCGTGTGGCCGGTCATCACTGCAGCGAAGGAAGGCCAGCGTGTGGTCGAGCCCAAGCAGCGCGAGCAGCGGCTCCACGTCGCGCCGTTCGCTGTCCGCCCGTACCACGACGCGGTCGCCCCGTCGCCCCGCGGCCTCCATTTCATCCACAACCGCCGGGTGCACCGGAACGCCGTGCGTCACGAGCTGGCGGTACCCCCGTTGCGCACGCAGGGCGACGAGTTCGGGAAGTGTGGGATCCCGCTCGGTCTCGTCTGCGAACAGCGCCAGCGCGGCTTCCAGCAGTGTGCGCCCCGGAAGCACGGCGAGCGCCGCCGCCATTGATCGCGGCTGGAACTCGGCCGCCGCGGCGTCGGCGAGCACATGCGCCCGCAACAGGAGGGTGTCGGCAAGAACGCCGTCGAAGGCCACGATCAGCGCGGGCATGCCGGGAAAGCTAGCCTGTCCCACACCGTCCCACGGCGACGTCAGAACGGCTGTTCGAGGCTTTCCGACTGGGGCGTGAACAGCTCGGCACCGCTCTCCGTGATGACCATGTCGTCCTCGAGACGAATGCCGAACTCACCGGGGATGTAGATGCCCGGTTCGTCGGAGAACACCATGCCGGGCGCGAGTGGCAGCGTATTGCCGCGCACCAGATAGGGCCACTCGTGGCCGTCCATGCCCATGCCGTGCCCCACCCGATGGGAGAAGTACTGATAGTCGGGACCGAAGCCGGCATCGACGATGACCTTGCGCGCGGCGGCATCGACGGCTTCGCAGGGCACCCCCGGCCTCGCCGCGGCCAGCGCGGCAGTCTGCGCCCTGAACTCGATTTCGAAAACATCCTTCATCCGCTGCGTTGCCTTGCCGAGGACGAACGTGCGGGAGATATCCGAACTGTAGCCCTCCACCTTGCAGCCGCCGTCGATCAGGAGAATGCTGCCTTCCTGCACGACTTGCGGGGTGGCGCTTCCGTGGGGCAGGGCACTGTACTTGCCCACCTGCACACCGGCACTGCCGGTATAGCCGAGTCGCTTGTGCGCGAGCTGGACGAGATCCGCGAAGTCATCCTGTGTCATCCCTTCCGTGAGCGATTTGTATGCCGCCTCGTAGGCGAGCAGGGTGACCTTGCTGGCGTGCCGCATGAGGGCCAACTCGTGCGCGTCCTTCGTGATGCGGCATCCAGCGGTCACCGGCGTTCCACTCACGGTGCGCACCTGGGGAAGGCGTGCGGCGCCGTCGCTGAACTGAAACTTGACCGTCTCCTCCACCCCGATGGTGGCGGTCGCCAGCCCGCGGTCACGCAGCCCCTTGCCGAAGAACGCCCACGGATCCTCGTGCTCTTCCCATGCGTACACGGTGGCGTCCAGGCCGAGCGGTCCCATGGTGGCCTGTTCGAGCGCTCGCTCCTCCTCGAACTTCGGTGTGACGAGAAACGGCGCCCCCTTGGCCGGAATCACCACGGCCAGCAGCCGCTCGCTGTTCCCCCAGCGCATTCCGGTGAAGTACTCCATGCTGGTGCCCCCGGCGAGCATGAGGGCGTCAATGCGCTGGTCAGTCATGAGCCGCCGCGCCTTGTCGAGCCGTGCCTTGCGTTCGTCTACCGAGATGGGGACGACCCCGTCCTTCATGGGCGTGAGCGCTGCAATGGCCGGCGGCAGGTCACTGGCCACGGGCGTGGTGCCGACGTGGGCGTTGGCCTGATCGCAACCGGTCACGGCGAGCGCCGCGAGTGACGCCGAGGAGGTGGCGAGGAAATCGCGGCGGGTGGTCATGGGAAGACTCGAGGGGAGAGAAGAGGGGAAACCGCGGACAGGATGGCGAACTGACGAAGGTTCAGGGCTGAATGCCCCCGCCCCCGTCACCGCTGCTCGACGCGCTGGCGGCGGTGGCGGCGCCGAGGGCCACGGCGAGGACGGCGGCGATGACGCCCACGAGCGTCCACGTGCGCTTCTTCGAGAACGACTTGGTCTGCACCTGCTCCACGTTGGCGCGGGCGACGGCCACCGGCACCCCGTTTTGCGGAAAGCGTTCGCGGGTTTGCGTGAAGACGTCGGTGACGATGAGTTCGATCGAGTCGGCGGTGACGCGCGTGATCGGACCGTCGAGCGTACGGACGTTCTCGCCGAGCTTCCCCTGCACCGCGGCCGATCCGGCGCTGGTGAGGATCACCGAGGATTCACCGAGCGCCGGCGTGGCGTTCGTGTCGACCGGGACGTAGCGGTAGCAGCCGACCAGCGGCAGCACGAGCGACCAGGCGGTGAGCGCGAGGGCCGTGAATGCGGCCGGGCGGCGGCGAGGAAATGGGTGAGCCATGCGAATCCCGGGTGCGGGTACGAGTACGAGTTCAAGTTACGGCGCCGGCGCGCGCGGGGTCAGAGTCCAATGCGGCCGACTCCCACCCCTCACCGCGCAACCCCAACGCCTCCTCCCAACGAAATCGGGGGCGCCGCCACGCGGTCGCCCCCGATTCCTGCTTCTCCATCCCACCTACCGGCGTTCACCAGCCCGCCGGTACGAGGGTCAGTTGCTTACTGACAGGCCGCCGGCCGGTCCTGCGCAGGCTGCGGCGCCAGCGGGTTCTGCTGCCGCTCGTTGTACGAGATGGGGAAGAAGCACGGCCGGGTTCCCCGCGTGCTCACCCACCGATCCGCCCGGATCTGGAAGCGATAGTGGTCGATGAGGCGACGCGCCTGCAGGAACAGGGACACGTTGCGCTCGTGGATGAGGATGTCACGCGCCGTCACCGTGCTGGTCGGCGTCCACGCCGGGAGGGCGTCCACCGCGCGCACCGCATTGATGCGGCTGGCAAATTCGGTGGTGTTGCCCGTGGCGAGCGCAGCCTCGGCGAGGATGAGGTGCATATCCTTCGCCGACACGGCCGTCCATCCCACGTTCACCGTGGAGGAGAGCCGGCAGCACTCGTTGATGTTCGCGAGCGTCACCGGATCGATCTCGTTGGTGATGGGATCGCGCATGGCGATGCCCGCCGCGCCATCGACCGGACGCGTCCCCGCCGCGGTGGGGATGATGTAGCGGTTGCCGGCCCGGATCTCGAGGCGGCCGTTCATTTCGGACCCGGTCGAGAACCAGCCGCCGGCGTTTTGCGCGATGACGTCGAAGCGGTAGCGCGCCCCGTTGTTGCCGAAGGCTGCAATGGCGGCTGCCGCGTCGGCGTTGGCCCCCGCATCGTTGATCAGCGGCTGGGCCGGGAAGCCGCGCGGGGCGCGCAGCGTGGCCCACACCGCCTTCGACCACTTCGCCCGCGCCTGCATGGCCAGCAGGCGGGCCCGCAACGGCTGGTTGTTGAGCGCCGTGGCGATGGCCACTCCCTTGCCGGTGTACACGATGGCGGAGTCGAACATGATGCGCATGTTCGCCTCCCCGACGGGCGCCCCTTCCTTCACGCGATCGGACGAGATGATGAAGTCCTCGTAGTTCTCGCCGATCATGGTGTAGATCGTGGCCCCCAGAAAGTACGCCTGCGCCAGGTCGGCCCGGTTGCGCAGCGCCCCGGCCTTGTCGTACTCCTCGAGCTTGGGCAGGACGTAGTTGGTCAGCCAGCGCGCCTGACTCACGAAGGGGTACTGGCCGTCGGTGTACTCATTGAGCGGGTCGCCGATATCACCCACGTCGAGCAGGTTCCAGTACTCGCGCGAGCCCACCCAGGTGAGTTCATCGGCGGCGGCACCGCTGGTCCCGGTGATCTGGTTGCCGGCCGCGTTCACGGCGCCGTAGAGGCCGTTGACGAGCGACGTGGCGGCGGCTGCCGACGTCGCGATGGCATCCTCCGTGACGGCGTTCGGGTTCTTCACTTCCGTGGAGAACACGGTGCAGGAGGCCAGCGCCATCGTGCCCAGCACCGCCGTGGCGGTGCCGAGCGCACGACGGAAGCGCGTTCCCTGCGTCTTGAAAAGCTTCTGCATAGAGGGATCGTGCTCCGAATCAGAAGTTGAGGTTCAGCGCGAGCGAGACACGACGCGGAATCGGGAGGCCGAAGCCGTCCGTCGCGTTCTGGAAGTTGTCCTGCAGTGCGCCGACTGAGCCGCGGCCGTTCTCGTTCGACTCGGGGTCCTGTCCCGGGTAGCTCGTCCAGAGGAACAGGTTGCGCCCGGCGGCCGTGATGCTGGCGTTGCGGAAACCGAGCTTCTTGGCGAGGTCGGCGCCGAAGTCGTAGGTGATGGCGAGTTCGCGCCAGCGCAGGAAGTTGCCGTTCTGCCCCTGGTAGAGCCCCGGCTCCAGCAGGCGACGATAGCCGCGGATGTACGTCTCGGCGGCCTGCACCCGCTGTTCAGGCGTGCTGGCCGGATTCTGCATGACGGCCTGAATCTCCGAGAACTCGCGGCGGTTGGACCCGATGGACGGGTGCTGCGAGAGACGGAAGCCGTCGGTCAGGTTGGAGATGAGGTAGCCCGTGCGGTATTCGAGCGTGCTCTGGAACTTCCAGTGGTTGGCGAAGCTCCACGTACCGCCGAACGCCCCCGTCCACGTGGGAATGCTCTTGCCCACGTTCTGCTCGAAGAGAATGCCGCTGCCGTCGTAGTCGGCCAGCAGCGGCTGCAGTGCCGACTGGACGGCGGACGTCTGGATGTCACGCGGCTGCGAGAAATAGGCGAGCAGCTCCGCGCGCGTGGCGGCCGTGCCGCGGCCATTGAAGTTGATCGGCAGCTGATCGGCGCTGTTGTAGCACGTGATGGGGCGGTTGGCCGAGTTGGTGGCTGGCACCGAGCCGCACGCGCCGGCGAGACGCGGCTCGTAGATGGATCCCAGCGGGGCGCCTTCCTTGAGGTAGATGCGATAGCGCGCGTAGCCGCCCGACACGCGGATGGGCGGCGCGCCGCCCAGGCTGGCGAGGGTCTGGTTCAGGTACGCCGCGTTGGCGAACAGCTCCAGCTTGTTGCTGCTCTTGTTGATCACCTGCGAGCGCAGGCTGATTTCCATGCCGTTCGCGTCGATCTGGCCGATGTTGGTGAGCTGCGCGTTGCGGAAGCCGCCCGACGTGGGGAAGGTGCGCGGCACGAGCGCGTCGTTGACCGTCCGCGTCCACGCCGTGTACTCGAGCGCGACCTTGTTGTTGAAGAGCCCCGCTTCGAAGCCCGCTTCGATTTCCGTGGAGATTTCCGGCTTGAGATCGGGGTTGCCGAGCTGCGACGGAATGAGACCCGACCCCACCGCGGTCACCTGCGGGGCGAACGTGGTGAACTGGTCGAAGGCGCCGGGCTGGCGCCCCGACTGGCCGATGGCGGCGCGCATGCGGAAGGTGGAGAGCAGCGTGCTGTTCCAGCCGGTGCGGTCCGACGGCACCACGGACAGCGAGACCTTCGGGTAGAACACGCCACCGGCATCCTGGCCGAACGCCGACGAGAAATCGTAGCGGCCGCCGACCGTGCCGAACACCCAGTCGTGCCAGCCGATCTGCGACTGCGCGAAGTAGCCACCGTTCACCGTGGTCAGGAACGACTCACCGGCGGAGATGTTCTGCCCGCCGGCGCCCACCACTTCGATGCCGGGACCCGGGAAGAAGTTGGACGAGCCCGAATTGGTTTCGGTGCGGTTGTTGAACACCTGCAGGCCGGCCACGTTGCTCGTGGTGAACGGGCCGAAGTCGCGGTTGTAGGCGACCTTGCCGTCGAGGGTGAGCACGCGCGTGCCCCCCGAGAACACCGACCGCGAGCCGTCCGGATTGTTGGACGTGAAGAGGTCGACGTTATAGCCGAACGGCGAGAAGCCGAAGTCGCGCTGCGAGGCGTAGTCGAAGCCGAACGTGGACGAGAGCGTGAGGCGCTCAGTGGCCGTGTACGATGCGTCGAGGGTGCCGACGTAGCGCTGCGTGGCCGTCCGGTTCGTCTGCTGCATGGCCTCGCGCACCGTCATGAACGCCTGATTGCCGAAGACGTTGCCGGCGCCGGAGCACTTGCCCGGGGCGACATAGGTGGACGCGTTGCAGTTGGCGAGCTCGGGGCGGGCCATATAGGCCAGCGAGTTCACGCCGTAGATGTTGTTGTTGTTCTCGGGGGCTTCGTTGGCCGTGTTGTAGTAGGCGTTGTTGAAGCGGAGCCGGAGATTCTTGGTGGGCACCAGCGAGAGGTTGGCCGACGTCTGGATACGGCGCACGATGTCCTGGGCCGGGCCGAGATCACGCCCGCCGAACGGGCCGTTCTCGCGGTAGTAGCGCCCCGACGCGAAGTACGTCACGCTCTGGCTGCCACCCTGCACGCTCGTGGAGATGGTGTTGCCGAGCCCCGTCTCGGTGATGAAGTCATTGAAGACGGGCACCTCGAACACTTCGAACGGCCGGAGCCCCGGCTTATTCCAGAAGGTCGCCAACGAGTCGGCCTGGCCCTGACGACGCGCAAAACCGGAGTTGGGCGCGACGCGGTTGCCGAAGTCCACGGCGTCCTGCTGCAGCTGCATGGTCCAGCGCGGCGAGCTCGACGTGCCCGACTTGGTGAAGAACTGGATCACGCCGTTCGAGGCTTCGGTGCCATAGAGCGTGGCCGCGGCCGCGCCCTTCAGCACTTCCACGCGCTCGATGGTGCTGGGGTCGATGTCGTCGATGCGCGACGGCGACCCGCCGCCACCGGTGCCGATGCCGAAGCCACCGCCCGAGTTGATGCGCACCCCATCGACGAAGATGATGGGCTCGTTCGACTGCGAGAGCGACGCGTTGCCGCGAATGCGGATCTTCGCGCCCTCACCCGACAGACCGCCCGAGACGAGGCCGGAGACGCCCGGTTCACGCGCCGTGAGCAGGTTGGAGATGTCATTGATGGGCGCGTTGGCCGGTGGCTGGATGACCGCCACCGTGTTGCCCAGGCGCTTCACCTCGGTCTTCTGCCCGGACCCCGTCACCACGACCTGATTGAGCTGGATGGCCGACACCGTCACCGCAAAATCGCGCTTCGTGGTCTGACCCGCCGACACCGTGACGGTGCGCGTTTCGCGCGAGTAGCCAATGGCACGCACCCGCACCACGACCTCGGCGGTACCACCCGGAACGGGGATGCCGGTGATCCGGTAGTTGCCCGAGGCGTTGGTCATGGCGCCGAGCTGCGTGCCGTCGATCGTGACTTGCACGTTTTCGAGCGGCCGCTGATTCGACGCATCGGTGACACGACCTTCGACGATCGCGGTGTTGCCTTGGGCGTGGCTGCGTGCCAGCGGCACCGCCAGGACGAGCAACAACGCGGCGACGAAGCGTGCGCTTCGTGCGAGAAGAGCTCCGGGCATTCCTTAGCCTCCTGCAGGGACGAGATGAACCGGGGAACCGGATACGGCGACAAGACGGCTATTGTACGATGCCGAACCGCCGCGAGCAATAACTCGTCCCTGCCTCCTGTCCCGTCCATTCCCGTATCGGCGTAGAAAAGGGACGTCTCGTATCCCCTTAATGCGTTTCGTCAATCGGAATATCCCAACCGGGCGCACTCCGCGGAGGATCCGGCCAGACGCTCAGCGTTCCTGCCGTGCCTCGCGCAGGGCGTCCAGCAGTCTGGCGGCTTCGGCGTGGGTCGGGTCGCGCCCAAGCGCCCGCCGCACCGAGCGTTCCGCACGGGCAAGGTCACCTGCCTGAACGAACACCAGCGCCAGCTGGAAATGGCCAGTGGCCAGTCCCGGATCTCGTGCCAGGGCCTTCTCCAGCCACGGGCGCGCCTCCGCCGCCCGCTCCTCGCGCAGCAGCAGGGTGCCGATATTGAGGTAGGGCGCCGCGTCGGTCGGATCACCGGCGATGGCCCGCTCATAGGCCGCCCGCGCGCCAGCACGGTTGCCTTGCTGTTCCAGTGCCAGCCCCAGGTTCACTTCCCCCAGTGGCACCCGCGGATCGATCTGCAGCGCGTGCTGGTACGCGCGCATCGCCGCGCCCCAGTCGCCCTGCGCGGCCAGGGCCAGCCCCAGATTGCGCCGCAACGGTGCGGCATCGGGCGTGACCTCCAGCGCGGCACGATAGGCCGCCACCGCCTCCCCTGGTCGGCCCGCGTCACGGGCGGCATCCCCGACGCCACCGAGCACGGTGGCCCAGCGACGGCGCAGGGCATCGCGTGTCGCCGCGTCGGGCGCGGCGGCTAGTCGCGTGGTCAGCTCCCGTCGGATGGTGCCGACATGACCGCGAGTGAGGTGCAGCAGCGCCATGGCGAGCGCCTGCACATCGAGATCGGGGCTGTCCGCGAGCCTGCGCGCCCGTTCCTCGAACTCGGCGGGCACGCGCTCCATGTGCGGCGTGGCGAACCGTTCGAGCCACTCCCCCAGGCCGGCCACCTGCGCCATGGCGTGCGTGGAACGCGGTTCGAGCAGCAACGGCGTGGCGCGCTCGACATCAGTGACCCCCCGTGCCGCCAGCACCCCGCCCACGGCGCGGTCGTGCGGCTTGAGCGTACCCCACCACCGTGCGGCCTGCGCCTCGAGCTCGCGCACGCTCCGGGTCACATGGCACGAGCGGCACGCGCCAACGAGTCCCAGCGCCGAGTCGAGGGCGGGCCGCGGGATGGCAATGCTGTGGTCGCTGCGGCCATAACGCACGGCCTGCCCCAGCTCGTGCTGCTGCTCGTACGGCATATGGCAGCTCACGCAGCGGCTGCCGCGACTGTCGGGGGCGTGCCGCGTATGGCGTGACGGCTCGTCGCGTTTGCTGGCGTGGCAACTCGTGCACTGGCGATCGTCGGTGCGCCCCGGAATCGGTTCGCCGTCAACCGTCCGATACCCTTGCGTATGCGGATCGTGACAGCTGGTGCAGGTCATGCCACCGTTGCGATAGCAATCACTTGCGTAGTGCCCCTCCTGATACGCGAAGGTGCGCGTGCGACCATCGGGAGTGAACGGTCGGTCACCCAGTTGCGACAGGGCGGTGGAGTAGAACTGCGTGAGCGGCGCTCCCGGTGTGTAGCCGGTCGCGAGTCGCGTCTTGAGGGCATGGCACCCCATGCAGGTGGCGAGGCTGCGCGCCTTGTCGCCCGTCGCCAGTGCCTCCAGTCCGATGTCCGCGCCCGTACTCCCCTGCTGCATGAGGCGCACGTGCCGAGCGGCAGGACCATGACAACTTTCGCAGTTCACGGCGTACGTGGCGACCTGGGTGCGCCAGCGTCCATCACGCGCCTCGTACTGCACGGTGATGTTGCTGCCGTGACAGCTCTGGCAGTTGCTGAAGCGCGGTTCGTCGCCGAGGATGCGCACGGGGGGCCAGTCTCCGCATTCGGCCAGGCGCATGGTGGGACGGATGGGCTGCCATCCTCGGTCGCTGCGCGTGCCGGTGTTGCAGAACCACGTGCGTCCGTCCCGGCTCCAGTCGAACGGCAGGAAACGCACCGTGCCGTCGGTCCAGGTGGTCACGAAGCCCTGCGTTCCGCCGCCCGCCATGTGTCCCCCACCAATGACGCCGTCCACCACGAAGGCGGTGTCGGCTTCCCCCTCCCGTTGCAGGAGGAACTCGTACCGCCCGCGGCGTTGGCGCGGCGTGACCGTGGCATCGGCAAACCGGATGGGGGTCCCCGAGAAGGGGGCGATGACCGGCACATCGTTGGTCGCGCTGCCCGGTACACCACCGGCTCGTCCGTGCGTGGAGCGGCTCCACTGCTCCACCTGCCGGGCATGACAGCTGAGGCAGGAGGCATTGCCCGCAAACGACTCCGGCGGCGGTGCCGAGGGCGTGGCGAGCACCGCCGCCGTCAGCGGCGCGATGCCCTGCTCCCCGGCCGCGTTGTCGCTGGTGTCCGTGGTGCACGCGCCCAGCAGCAGCAGCGCGCCCCACGCTCGCCGGTGTGTGCGTGTCACGACGGCGCCCCGTCGCGACTCCATGCCGGTCCCTGACAGCGGCACAGCGTGCGAATGTATGCCACCAGTGCGCGAATCTGCGGCGTGGTGAGCGTCCCGCCGAACGCCGGCATGCGGTGATGCCGGTTCATGATCGCCCCGCCGGCCTCGATGGTATCAAAGAGCGCGTCGTCGCTGCGCCGTCCCATGGCCTCCGCATCATGATGTCGCGCCGGCGGCACGGGCAGCATCTTCGCGTTGGGGCCATCGCCCATGCCCGTGGTGCCGTGGCACCCGGCGCACCATTGGGCGTAGAGCACCTTGCCGTCGGGCGGGGTGGCTGTCGGCCCCGCAGGTGACGGCGCGGTGCGGGGCACATCCATGCGGGCGGGATCACCGCCGAGATAGCGCACAATGAGGGCGCGCTCGCTGGCCGGCATGCGTACGCGCGGCATGCTCACACCGGGCTTCAGTCGCTGCGGGTCGCTCACGATGGCGGCAATGTAGGCCGCATCGCGCCGCTCGTGCACCGCGTCGAGCGTCGGTGCCAGCTGTCCCCCTTCCCCCTTGAGGCGGTGACAGCCAAGGCAGCTGTGCTTGTCACGCAGCAACTGCTCGGCCTTGCGGGCAGCGAAGCCGGACAGCGGTTGCGCCACGATCCCCTCCCCCGGCACGGTGAGGACCAGGAGGAGTGCGGCGAGGTGGACCAGGGTCCCACGCGCGTGTCGCACCGCGCCCGTCCTACTTCTTCACCGGAGGATCATCCATGCGCGCACCCGTCCAGATGACGGCACTGCCGCAGCCGTTTCGCGTCTGGAACTGCAACGGGATGCTCGCGGTGCGTGCATAGAGCTCGATGGCGCGGACGTCCTTGGGATTGATGATGTTGTCGAGGTCGCCGTCCTCGATGTTCACGTACAGGCCGTTGAGAAAGATGGCCGGCGCGCAATCGCCGGTCATGCCGGTGCCGCGAACCAGCACCCGGTCGCGCCCGAACTGCCCCGGCATCGTGACCACACCGGGAAGCCCGCGAAAAATGTCGCCCATGTAGGTCGGGCCCTTCTTGCGGATCTCCTCCTCGGTGAGGAAGTGGCCAAAGCCCAGCTTGCGGCGGCGTTCGAACTCGTCGAGCGGCACCGCGCGATTGGCGCGCACGCGCAGCGTGTCGATGTTGGTGACGAGCGCGGACAGCGTGAGATCGACCACGGCCTCGCGCGCGGCCTGCAGGTCGGCCGGTGCCCGGTGTGGCTGGAACCCGACGGCACGGGCCTCGACCGTATACGTCCCTTCGGGCAGGTTGGTGAACTGATACTGGCCGGCGGCGTTCGCGCTGGTCTCGACGCCGGTGCCCCACAACGTGATGCGGGCGCCATTCACCGGCTGGCCGCTCTGGTTGCGCGCGATGCCACGCAGCGACGCCTTGCCGGTCAACACGCTCGTCACCCGTGCCGTGCCTCCGGTGCCGCGCGCCTGTTGGCGCACGCCGCGGCCAATGACGAGATCGCGCAGCAGCAGGCCGTTGCCGGGCACCGGCAACTCCACAAAGCCGCTGCTGTCGAGGTCGGCGAAGGCGCGCACGGTGATGGCGGTATTGGGGGGCACGCCGCATACGGCGAACGCGCCGTCGGCGGTGCCGGTGGCGATGCGCACGTTGGGGACGCGCTCGAGGCCTCGTGCCGTGACGCGATTGCTGTTGTACTGTGCGCGCACGCGCGCGGGGACCGGCGGTGGGGACCCGCCGGCGGTGCGTACCGTCCCGAAGAACATGCCGCGCGGCAGTTCCGGCGCGGGGGCGCCACACCGCGCCTCGATGAGCGTGGCGGCCGACGGGGTGGCGAGGGTCAGCACGATCGGATCGCCATTCGTCACGTCCAGACGCAAGAGCTGGCTCTCGACGCCAAGGGAATCGAGAAAAGGGTGGAGAAAGCCGACCAGATACACCCCGGTTGCCACGTCGTCCAGCTGAAACGTGCCCTGCGATGTGGAGGTCGTGGAAAGAATGCGTCCGCTGCCGTCGGCGGCCGTCAGCTGCACCGTGGCGCCGCTCAACCGGCGTGATCGCACGCTGTCCACGATTTCGCCACGCACCCTCGCGCTGACGCGAGCCGGTGCCTGCGCGAATGCCGTTGTGGTCGCCAGCGCGGTGGCCACAGCCGCGCCCACTCCTATCATCCTCATCATGCGGCGATCATACCGCAAAGGCGGCCGGGGGGCCAGCCGCCTCCGTCGCGTTCAGCGCAGGCGGCGCAGTATCCCGTCGACCACGGGGCGCGTCACGAATTCCCGCTCCAGCCCCCGCGCGCGCTCGCCGCCAGAGCGTGACCGGAGATGTCATTGCGCGCTATGGTCGCGGGCTCCCTCGCTCTGGATAACTGGCGGCCAGCAGCTCGATGGGATGGGCCACCGTGACGCCGGACCCACTCAGGAGGAGCCCCGCGCCGATCTGCATATGGCAACCGGGATTGCCCGTCGCCACGATCTGGGCGTGGGTGTCGGCAATGCGGGCCAGTTTCGGGGCCAGCACCGCGTCCGAGGTGTCGGGTTCCACGAGATTGTAGATGCCGGCAGAGCCGCAGCACTGATCGGCGTCTTCGAGCGGCACGAGTTCCAGCCCGGGCACCGCCTCGAGCACGGCCATGGGTGGCCGCACCACACGCTGCGCATGCATCTGATGGCACGGCGGGTCGTGCGTGACCCGCAGCCCAATGGGAATGGTGCCCGCGCGCACGCCGGCGGCGGCCAGCAGCTCGCTGACATCGCGGGTGCGGGATGACAGCGCCTCCGCGCGCGCCGACCAGGCCGGATCGTCGTGCAGCAGGTGCCCATACTGCTTGAGCATGGCACCACATCCCGCCGCGTTCACCACGATGAGATCGGCCGCGGTGCGCTCGAACGCGGCGATGTTTTCGCGCGCCAGTGCCCGCGCCCCCTCGAGATCACCAGCGTGGGCATGCAAGGCGCCGCAGCAGCGCTGCCCCTGGGTCTCACACGACCGATACCCGTGGTACGCGAGCACATGCGCCGTGGCGTCGTTGACATGCCGGAAGAGCCCCGACATCACGCACCCTTCGAGCAACGTGACCACGGGGGTCGGTGGTGCTGCGCCCTCGGGGGTCTTCACGTGGGCATCGCCCACCGCGGCCCGTGCGCGTGGGGCAAGGAGGCGACGGCGCCAGGGCGCCGGTGCCGAGGCCGCCAGCATCGCAAAAGGAAAGGCCAGCCGACGCGGAAGCAGACGCGCGAGAACGCGTGGCAGCCCCGTGGCGCGCACCGCGCGCGCACCCGCCAGTGCCGCGCGCAACAGCACATGATGCCGGAACACGGTCAGCACCACCTGCGCCACGCGCGGGATCCCCCGCACGGGACGCATCGTGGCGCGGGTGGCCTCGAGCAGTTCTCCGTAGGGAACGCCGGATGGGCACGCCGTCTCGCAGGCGCGACAGCCGAGACAGCGGTCGAAGTGCCGGGCCACGCCCTCGTCCGCGAGCGCAATCTCGCCGTCCAGGAGGCGGCGCATGAGCACCAGGCGGCCACGTGGCGAGTCGTTCTCGTCTTCGAGATTCACGTACGTGGGGCACGCCGGCAGACAGAAGCCGCAGTGCACGCACGCATCGAGCCCCGCCGCCGCCTGCTGCAGGGGCGTGCCGGGCAGCGCACAGCCCGGCGTCGCGGCGGTCACGTGGGCGGTGGAGGAGGAAATGGACGGCGGCATGGGCTCACGCATCGGGATGGGCACGCGTCGACGGCCGCAACTCGGCGAGGCGATTGAGCACGTCACGGGCATCGAAGGCGCGCTTCACGCCGGCCTCCAGTGGTGTACGCGGCGATTGGTACGGTGCGGACCATGTGCGTCCCTGATCGACCACCACGGTCATCCGGTGCATGGCGCCGCGCGCCGCGGCGAGCCGATACCACGTGGCCATGTCGCGCTCCAGCGTCGCGAGGCCGGTACCGGGCATGACCAGCCGCAGGGAGCCGTGCGCCGGATCGTAGCTGAGCGTGGCCGACTCGAACGCGTCACGCGCGGCGCGAACGAAGGGGACGGCGTCCGATCGATGCGTCCGGGCGCGCAGCACGATCGCCTCCGACGGGGTGG
>Ga0315899_10002360_pt1 | contig 20922 bp, 9 predicted proteins | sample LakEriMetagenome_2_FD_203518 | JGI IMG/M metagenome (GOLD analysis project Ga0315899, IMG submission 203518) | Freshwater fungal communities from buoy surface, Lake Erie, Ohio, United States - Buoy 4 MA112 | ecosystem: Environmental > Aquatic > Freshwater > Lake | place: USA: Lake Erie, Ohio... | reverse complement strand
CGTGAATGATTTGATCTCTGCTTTGAACGACGTGCCGTATCTCACGACTCTTGCCATTGACGCCCCGCGCATTAGCACCAAGACCGAGCAGAGGATCCGGACGTGGAAGATTAATCGGATGGCCTTGCTGTTGCTCGCGAACGCTGAGACGTACACCAAAGCTGATTTTTCGAGCTGTCCCCTGAAAGACAATGAGTGGCCTGCGATCCTGGAAGCTCTCTGTGTGAATTCGGTCGTTGTCTCATTGAATCTCGGCGAGAGCAAGCTCACAGAGGCGTCAGTGCGGCGCCTGCTGGATATCATCCCGGCGCACGCCTCTCTCGCGCGCGTCCAGCTGAACAATCTAAAGTCGGTCGACGGCAGGTCGGACCCTGTTTCAACGGATGTGCGCAACGAGATTGGCAAAGCTTTGCGCGAGCGCACCCTTGAGCGCGCCCGCCAGTCTCTCCTCAAGGGCTCTGCTGTCACCTTGGACGATTTGCAGTATGTCGATGCGTCCGACAAGGATCTAAAGGCTCTTGCGCCTGCGGTAGCACAGAGCACGAGTCTAACAGCGCTCACGCTTCGATGTGGTGCCAACGTGACTACTGCTGGCCTTACTGGCTTGCTTGGCGACGTGAGACAAAGAGAGTGCAACACAAGATTGACACGACTAAATCTGGTGTACACGCAACAATCAGGCGTGTCTCTCATCGAGCGCAAGTCGTTGCGGAAAGTTGTTGCCACGCGGGCTGTGTCGCATGCTATTTCTACCATTCGAACGGAATTTACTCATTGCAAGATTGATCTTTCAGATCATGGCTTGCGGGACGATGATGTCTTGAAGCTCTGTGCTGCCATCCGTGAACGGCCCCCAATCAGTAAGCTTGATCTAGATCTATCAAATAATCCTATTTCCAATCGTGGCGGCCTGGCCCTGCTTGACACAATCGAAGCCTCAGCCTGCGTGCTCCGGATCGAGCTGCAGGGAAGTGTGGTCGCAGGAGCAGTGCGCAGACAGATACAAGCAAAGTTGCGGGCTCGTGCCAAAGGATATGCTTCGCGTCTGCTTGCCACTTCGCTTCAACCCCCGATGCTGCGGCAATGTGTGTGGATAGATTTCTTACAAGGTCAAGAGCTGCGTGACGCAGACGTAATGGATATTGCAGGTTGCATGACCAAGGGGAACATGGTGGAGGCCATCAATTTCAGCTATAACATAGGCATTACTGATACAGCTGGAAGTGCATTTTTGGAAGCCCTTAGATCCAAGCATGCTACAATTCACACGATGCATCTGCATGGTACAGGCATTAGCTCCAAAATGGTGCACACGATTCAAAAGCAATTGGATCGAAATGCTCTCCGATGTTGCCTGGCAGAGTTGCAGGCGAATGCATCGAAACATGCTTCTGCTCTGAGATATATGCGCAACCGCGGCATTTCTGATAACGATGTGACTAAAATCGCTCGGGCACTCGTGGCAAATGTGACCATACGCCAACTAGATCTCAGTGGAAACCCTGACATTACAGACGCTAGCGTACGTGCCTTTGAAGCAGCAGTAACGAACAAAGACTACAGCGGTAGTCTCAATGGTGTCAGTTTCAACGGCACACGCACGACCGTTGAGGCAGTGAGGAGACTTCACGCAGTACTAGAATCGCGCGGCGGACCTAGTGAATCTACTGCGCCTTATCAGCAAGACACTACCGCCTCTGAAGAACAGGCTGCCGCTGCGTTCGAAAGCAAGGGCGAATCGCAGTGGACTAAAATTAGGGGAGAGATCAGGAACGTGGAACAGTTGATCATTGACATGGTGCATGCATTGGAGCTGGAAAAAGAGGGAGCATCGACCTCCTTATCGTCGGACGTACCATTTTTACCGCCTTTAATGCTGGATCCAGCACGATACCAGTCTCTTGCGCGGGATCTCATCAACTCGGATAGTCCTGCCATCAAAATCCAAACCTCTAACAAGCAAGAAAAGGCCATTTTGCAACACGAGTCGATTGGCGTGCGACTGAAATTTTCGCAAGGCGGTGTGCATCTGACCAGAGACGGGCTATCCTCAACTCTCAACATTCCGTTGCACTGTATCCAGATCTATCCAAATGCCTATGATCCATTTGTCTGTGATGTGCGCCTCTATGATGTGTCCCTGAATCCAAATGCAAGTGCTGCAAAGGAATCTTGCGACGAGGTTGCTGCGCGTCTCTTTTCTTATTGCCAAGATGCCAGTCATCCATTTTGTAGACAATATAATTTAGGGCGCGAAATATTCTGCCACTATCCGTGGGCCCTCGCTGGAGACCTCGACAACCATGATGCGCCGGAGACGAAGGGCTCTGGTGCGAGTTTGGCAAGCTGCATTCCGCATATCATGAAGCCGGCCAGCACTGAATGGGAGTCAAGGCTTCAACTGGTCTTCTCTCAGAAATGCCAGGAGCTGAGCCAGACATTGTCGAACAAAGTGTTCAACAGCGCCGATATCAAGGGTGTCTGTGAACAGTTTGCAGCTCAAGCCTTGGTGCAGCTTGAAAAGGCTGCTCTCAACTCCTCGTCGTTGCAGCGCTATGTGAGCCCAGGCGAAGAGCGCGACAGGTTCGCCAAGGAACATCACAAGAGCAAAGAAATGTGTGGAGAATTCTTGCGCTTCGTACAGTGGATTACAGGTGGAGGCAAGACTGTGGTGCCGATGAGTGACCCGGAAATTGAAGCATCGCTCATGGAACAGTGGAGCTACGTGCAACGATTCTTTGGTGATTTGCAGCGGGATGAAGCAAGGTTGAAAGGGAACAAATCTGATGCCGAACCTGCCTTTGCAGCTTACCTCGAGTCGCAGGAGAAAGAGGCCCACGAGACAGCAAAAAGGCTTGAGAAGCGATGCAAGCAGTCTTTGATTGCAGTGGGAGCAGAATTGACAGACCTGAGTGCTGAGAAGGTGCAACGGGTCGGAGACATCGATGTTCGTCTCACTCAGATCCGCGAACAACGGAAAAGGATCGCAAAGCAACTTGAAATAGCGACTATGGCTCGCCATCAACATATGGTTCAAATTCAACAGTATCTAAAGTCGTATGCGGAGAACGGCAAGCAAATTATTGCGTTGTCCAAGCAAGACGATGATCTTGCTCGTGCCGAACGCATCTTTGAAAACGATCACGGTGTTGAAATCATAAGTAAGCAGCTCGACGGCCTTCGGACAACTCGCAATGATTGGAAGCAAGGTTTGGAAGTGGCCGCTCAGTTGGAGACGTCGATACAAGCCTTATCGGGGGAAATCCATGACCTGCTCCAGTTAGAAAACCAGCGCTTGGACCGCGGGATACGTGACTTGTCCCTTAAGCTCTTCAAAGATAGTTTCTACCCAATGTACGTGCTGTCTTTGCTTGAAACCCAACGCATAAAGTATTCCATTGATATCGATCGGACAGAAGCCGACCGCACAACGTCATGGTCTCACATATATCACCCAGTTGGGAAGCTGCGCAAGCCTCGCACTGCATATCATGCATGGACGAACATGGCCGCCCCTCCGCATAGTCTCGTCGCTCCATCCCCTTATCTGCCGGGTTCTGATGCGCTTACCAAAAACAGTTGGGGCGCTTCTTATGAGCGGCAGCGCATCTCGATGCCTGTTTTGACTCAGCTCGTAATCGATATGCCCTTCCACTCCATCCAAGATCAGATGGAGGCCTTCCGTGATAATCTGCGTATTGACGTCGCAAGCGCGCTCGACTGCAACATAGACTGCATTGAGGTGCACTCGGTGGTGGCCGGCAGCGTGATAGCAACAATAGGGCTTCTGCCTGACCGGCACGCCTTGCATGGCGATCGCTCGCCTCTTGACTTCTTGTCTGAGATTGTGAGACAGGCAGTGGACAACACAAGTGTCCTTCGCAGCGGCAAGTACACGAGGAATATTAAGGAAGTCAATCATGTCCCAGACTTAATGGCTGACCAACCAGTGCACAACCAGGAGCTCCGTGTGGCATCGATCAGTGATGTGTGTGATAGAATCGAGAAACACAGTGGCCCTACATGGGCAGGGATGAAGCAGGCAAACACCACAGTTACCGTTTGTGAGGGCTCTGACACAGAGCTTTTAGTTTTCCGAAACACTGACACGGGTGAGCACGTATGCATTCCCCACTTTCGCCTGGTCAAACCAGCCATCAGTTATGAGGAATTAATTGATGAAGCAATGAGCAACGAAGGCAACAATTTGATCGAAACGTATTTGAAGGGGATAGAAAAACGAATGCGTGCAGCGTGCGCTGCTAGTAAGCAATTCGCGGTGGAATACAAGGATGCGGCAATCATGAGCAAACGGACAAACCAAAATGTGCTACGCCTGCGTGATCAGGAGTCCAAGTACATCGCGAACCATCACAAAGCTGAGCGAGAGTTTAGACGTCGTGACCAGAAAGTGGCCGACGAAAGGGCCGTTCTCGAGAATGCACAAGAGAAAGTAGATCGCCTCGAACATTTCGTGAAGCTGGCTGCCGACTGTGTCATCAAGGCAGAGAAGGAGCTGGGGCAACGCAGGGTAGATTGGCACAAGAGCGAGGATGAGTTGTTCGATGTCCGGTGCCTCGAATGCCAAACATACACTACGATGGCGATGCCGGTCGCAGAGGCACGTATCGTCCAGGCAAAGCAACTTTACCGGTCTGCTGACCTGCAGCTTCAATTTGCACGATGGAAACGAGGGGCGCGAGAGCATGCATATGAGCGCGCCAAAGCTCTGGTTCCTCCGCTCCAACGGGCTTTGAATGATTTTGAACGGACCAGGGACATTGCGCAGAGTGAGTGGGAAATTGCTGGACAAGACCTTAAAGGTGTTCAGGCCAGTCTTCAGCAAGAGAAGGACAAAGCTGCGCAGCAAAGGCATGTCTTGGACGCTTACCGATTTATCTCTGACTCAGCGCCACCCGAAGTAGAGGCGGACAAAGGAAGCTGCTGGCGCATTGGGCGTTCTGCCCTAGCTTTCCGCACCCAGGTGAAGCTGACATTGGGTGCATCGTTCGACCATGTTGCCCGCGACGCGGACAGCAAGAGCAAGTTCATCCTTACCGTCCATGAGGGCATCCTAAATCTGCTCACAGGGGCAGGAGCAGAAGCGTCCTTGCAAAGCGAGGTTCAGAAACGCCTGCACATAATGGATTTGCTAGCAGCCGTGACCGGAAACACTGAGGTTCGGTTGTACCTTGTGCGCGACAATCCTGACCTCAGTGCGAGGTTCGATGAGATGCTTCTAAATCTGCAGCAAGATCTCATGCCCACCAGGGTCGGCGCCGTGCCCGTGCAGCTTTTGACAGGCATGGGCTCGACCGGCTTGACGCCTGTGCAAAAGTTGCAAGTGTTCGACCCCCTGGGCTGTGGACAAATGGGCGAAGTGCGCGAAGCAGATTACGCAGGAAGGCACGTGGTTGTCAAGAGCGTTAACTTGACGGGTGCGCACGGCCATGTGGCTCGCGTGCGCACCGATCACCTAGCAGGCGAATTGGCTTCGCAGGTGTCTGCGCTGTGCCTGGCGTCGCATCCGAATATCCTGCGTGTTCACGGTGTTTGCTTTGAGGAGATGCCAGATGGCCCTCCTTTCTGCGGTCTCGTGCAGGACTATGCCAAGGACAACCTCTTTGACTTTATTGCACGCCACAATGCGCCACATGACGACACCGTGGAGCTGAGCCGGCTTGAGCTCAACAACATTTTTGAATTACTTGACCCGCACAACACAGGCCGGGTTGGGCAAGCAGCATTTGTAGAAGGGCTTTTGCAGAACCCGTGGATCACGAGCAAACTTAAGATTCCTGATAAGGTGCGGGGCCGCGATACGCTCCATTACGTTTGGAACTACGGCACCCATAAGGGCAGCATTTTGGACCCGCCAGCCGAATACCACCACGCCTTTGGACGACTCGATCGCAAAGGCGTGGGTTCTTTCGACGTGGACGAGTTGATGCTCTACTATGGACCGCGCGAGCTGCCTGAGGGCAAAATTGCTTGGCCTCACCGCATTTCAATTGTGATAGCCGTTGCGCAAGGAATGCACTACTTGCTGGAGCATGGACTCGTGCACGGCAATTTGAAGAGTAGCAACGTGGCCTTCGTCGACGGAGACGGTGCTGCTGCCTCTGGCACTTGGATGCTTAGCAGGATTGCAGTCATGGACTTTGGAATTCCACACTTGCGCAGGGGATTTTCTCTTATGCCACCCTTCGAGGCTAGCACCCCTGCTTGGTTGCCGCCGGAGCGACTCCTAGACCCGTCCCGCGTTATGCCGCAAGGCGATACGTGGAGCTTCGGAGTCATCATGTGGGAGATTTTGACTGGAGAGGTTCCTTGGCCAGGCAAAACAGAATCGGACTTGCGAGAACTGGCCAAGGCTGGGGCGTTACAGCTGCCCGTCTTGCAAAAACACTACGAGACGGCGCCAGAAGGCTACATTGACGTCATGCTCAAGTGTATGGACCCTACGCCTGCTAAACGGCCGAACTTTCATTCCGTGTGCCAGATGATACAGGAAAGCAAGGCTCAGTGGCGGGCAGAGTATCTGCCCGGGTGAACGAGGCGAAAGCTCGCTCTTTGCGTGATCAAATTGACCTATCAGCGCCTTGGGACGCGACCTGTAGGAACCCAATTTCCATGATCCGACAATCACAATTGCAGTCCGCGTTTGTGCGGCTGAGCACGGTGTGATCATCTTCACAAATCGCACGGGGGCGCACGAACAGATGCGGCTGAGCCATGCATTTCACGCATTTCACTTTTAAAGTAAAACTCGCTGTAAATAACTAAAAGAAGAGACAACGGCAAGCAAGGAATGAGCTTTTGGCCTAGATGGGCGAGTCGTCTAAATTAGTGAGGAACGAGCGTAGGACGGCCATCTGTGAGGGCTTGATAGGAGACCAGCGAACGCTTGAGTCACCACTCCCAATCATCAGCATCTCGTTCATGTTGGGGATGCCAGCTCTCGAGAGCGACTGCGCGTTGCTCCCTGGTCGACGCAAACCATAGCCTCCAAGATCGCGATCAGGCGTACCCAGCTCAGTAGCCGGCGATGTTGACACCCGCACCTCGCCAAATCTGTGATTTAGCACGTTTTTGCGTCGGTGCATCCGCCCATGGTCGGGATCGTGTCGCCAGTCGCGCTTGTCTTGTATGTTCCTAGCACTTTTTCTGCGAGACCAGGGTCCTGTGCGTGCCGCATGCATAAAGGCTTCTTCTTGCCGGTAAAGCAACTTGTCGTGGTCCTTGCCTGCAGACTGTTCTTGATCACTGCTCTTGCCATCAAGCAGCTTTATCATGCGCTTGCGCCTCTCACAGCGATCTGTAGCACGGCGGACCTCATCTAGGAGGCCGTTCAGGTCAGACTGTACATCTGCGGAATCAAAGCCTAGCGTCCTGCTGTCGCCTGATGATGCCAGCCGAGGCCGTTGCAGACGTCGCTGCAGCGATTGCATTTGATGCCCTGAGCTCAAGGTCTCGTCTTTCAACTTAGCGTTATCATCACGGTGTGCACTGTCCATGTCAAAATGAGAAGAGCGAGAGTCAGATGCAACATCATTTGCAAGTGCGTGCGTCAGCGTCCTTTTCAAGCCCGCAGCTTCGTCGAGAAGAGATCGGTGCAGTCTTGGCCGCAGGCCCCGCTGCACGAAGCCGTTCCACGTCTCGTCATCCGAGCTGTCGGATTCTGGCGTGCTCGCGCGCTTCGCTGAATCTTGCGGTGGATGCGTGTCTGAATGTATCATGTTCGGACCAGCACGTGGCTCCACACTTGGCCCCGCCGTTGGAGGGGCCATCAACGGCTTGCTTGTCACAGCCCTGATCCTATGCGATCCTAGAGGGCTATCTGTCAGCAGGGACACCGCATCACGCGGGCTCCCAAAAAGCCACTTGGCATCCAAGTTTCCCTTGCCCGTCTTGCCCTGCTCCCTCGAGGACTGCTCGTCGTCACCATCTTCTAGAGGGATCGACTCCGACGGAGACGGTGTTGAGGGAGCCAAAGAGGCATGATTCAAAGATCTGCTGCCCCCCGCGTCATCGTCAAGGTTGTTGACGAGCGTCGTATCCTCCGCCCCTTCCAAAATCAGCCGGATATGGTGTGTTGACACATTTTGTGCGCCATAATCGGAAGGCAGCCATGTTTGTGGCTGACCGAGCTCCCGTTGTGTCTCTGCAGTTTGCCGGCCATCTTTGTCAACAATAACCTGCTCCTTGATTCCTTCTGTCTCAACAGCGTCTCCGGGCTCTGCTGCAGCGGGTTGCCAAACGCGCAGCACGCGGGGTTGAGATATTTGCTGCGCATCTGCATCTGCAACTGTTACTACTGGGGCTGCTCGTATCGTCGATGCCATGGGCACCAGGTTGGCTGCAGTTTCCCCCCAGCTGCCGGAGGCATGCCGCCGAGGTCCGGCGGGAGCCATTTCTCCGACCAGCTCGGCGTCAGCAGTCGCAATCTTTTGATCTGGATCCTCTGACATTTCAGGGTGCGCCCCTACAGCCACTTGCATCAATGTCAGGCCTTGGACCGCTGCGCTCTCTTCCGCCGGCAGAGCTTCGGGTTCAAAAGGCGGAAATTCTGGTTCGAAATGGGGCGGCTGCACGGCAGCATCTGCATCTTGACAGCCTGAAGTAGTCCTGTCCGTGCGCCCAGCCAGAAGCGCGGCTTCAACGCTGTGCAGCGCAGCAATGCTCGACTGCAGCCTCGCTCGATCGCGTTCCACAGTGACAAAAATGAATGTTGGCGAGTCCACATCCTCAATAGGCAGACGAACCCGCACTGATTCATCAACGTGGCCTTGACCTATATGTGTCTCTGGCACAGGCACAGGGTTGCGAGGGGTGACGTTTGGCAACGCCTGACATTGCTCGCTCGCGTGCGCTCCGGGGGATTCCGGGGCCTCTGCGCCGACACCATTCTCAGGTCTGCCCGAAGAAGAAAGGGCATGCGCCACAGGCACGGCCTGATCAGCAGCGCGCTGAACCACCGACGCGTCTGCAGAATGCTTTCTTTCAAGCTCGAATTGCTGCTGCAAGCCAGCGATGGGCGCGCGCTTCAACTCCTCAGTTCCATGGACGGAGGGCGCTGGGGATGTCGGTAACCGCACCTGCAACGGGCCTTCGCCCGCTCGAAAGTGAGGCCGTTTCAATGATGCTTCCCTCACCGCGGCCGGCGACAGGGCAGCATTGACGCCCCCTCCCGCCTGCTGCTTACCCAGAGGCCATTGCAGCTGTACAGAAGCCGGCGGTATCAAGCCACGCATACTGGATGGCGTACCTGCGAAATGGCGCCGAAGTCCTGGCAGGGGATGCGGTGTTCCACTGCCCATCGCGTCGGGACTTACTGGTTTCCAACCGCCGCCGCCCATTGCCGTCGCAACTTCCACCTGTCGCTCGCTCTCCTTCTCAAGACCCTGCTCGTCCATCTTGAGTGGCAAAGCATGTGCTGTCTCTGAGGGGGTTCCCGGCGTCCGTGCAGCGTCGGGCGAAAAAATGGAACTGGTGGCCTTCAAAGGGCTGCGTCGCCACCATCTTTCGTCGCGGTGCTCCACGTCGCTCCTGGGAGCAGCAGCGCTTTCGAGCGTCGGACGTGTCGACTGTGGTGCATCCGCCAACAGCACCACGTTCTCCTCACGCGCAGGTGCACCGGGAGGTTCCGGGCTGGAAGAAAGGCTGGTAGAGGTTGCGATATCGCTGCGTGTATCCCTCCAGCTCGTGTGTTGCCTTGAAGCAGCCTCCGTCACTTGAAGCTCCGTTGTCAAGACCCGTTCAAGCCCCTCTGTCAAGGCCCGGATTTGTTGCTCTTGCTCGCGATTCGCTTGGCCAGAAGACCTAAGCGCGTCTTCCAGCATCTGGCTCCGTGTGCTCGCTCGAGGGCTTGTAGCAGTGGCCACATGGATGCGTGCCGGCGACTTGGTGCTCACTTGTTGCTTTACGGCAGCCCCCATTTTATCGATCTCCCTGGTCAGGAAGCGGATCTGATTCTCTTGCATTTGACGCGTCTGCGCAGCAACCTGAAGCTCCTCTTCCAGTATCTGCCTGCGCATCGCATGATCTGCCAGCTCGTGCTGGAGAACAGCAAGCTCTTTCTTTGCTTGGTCCCTGTGTGCTTGGTGAGTGCCAGCCTGTTGATGTGTCACGGCTCTAAGGGATTCAAGCCCGCTCTCCAAGGCAAAGATCTGCTGCTCTTGGCTTTGCTGCTTCCCCCTCGCCATTTGCAGCTCATTCTCCAGGCCACGTCTTTGCGCTGCATGCTCAGCCAACTCACTTTCCAGGTCCAAGAGCCTGCGCGCTGCCGCGTCGCTGTGCGCTCGCGTCGTAAGCACTGCATCCTCGGTTTGCATTATGGCATGCACGGCTTTGCTGCAGGCCACAGGATCAGTCTGCGAGTCGACATGATACCGCGTGACTTGGGTTTCAGGTACAGACTGAGTCTGTACATCGACATGAGACCGTGCATTCCCCATCTCCTGCGTCTGCACATGCACGCTCTGTGCATGCCGCGACGAATCTGTCCCAACTGCAATGTCGCAAACAGCCCGTGCTTCTCTGCTCGTGTTGGCATCTGCACATACTGCTGCTTCTCGGGCAGAGTAGGCCTCGGCCAGCAAAGCGCCGCAGAGCTGTCGGGTGCTCTGCACAGCCGACGAGGCGTCTGCGCACGTCTGCATCAGCATCTGCATCAGGTATGCCCATTCTTCGCCTTCTCGCCGTCGGGATTCGGGCGCCCTCACGGGTGAGCTGCCGCAGCTTTCCGTCTGCGTCTGCACGTCCGCGCTCGGGGTCGGCACCGGCAGCCGCTCTCGCAGCGCCTTGTTTTCATCCCGGCGGCGCGCATTCTCAGCCTGCAACACAACCACGCGAGAATCGCTAGAACGCTGCGCGGCGACCGCGTCTGACACTTGCGCCTGTCGCTTCTCGGCTGTGTTCTTCCAGTGCGCGGCGCTCTTTTCAAGCTCCTGCATGCGCTCGTTGATGTCGATCAGGCTCGTCTCGAGGCGCTGCAGCTGCACGTCCTTGCGGTCCAGCTCTTCGCCCACCTGCCACTTTTGGTCTTCCAGCGAGCGGATTTGCGTCTGCATGGCGTCACGATCGGCCGCCCACGCCGCCTCCTTTTCGCCCAGGGCTGCGGCGAGCGGCGCGTCCTTGCTGTCCAGCTTGCGCTGCAGCTGGCGTTTTATCTCCGCCTCCACGAGCACCTTCTTCTGCAGCTGGCCCACAACCTTGTGGTGCCGCGCAACGCGCTCCTGCTCCTTGGCGTCGCTCTTGAGCGCCTTCGCGTACAGGGCCGCGTACTCGTCCTCGGCGTTTGCGAGTTTGTCCGTGAGCAGCGCGACCTGACGGTTCAGGTCCTCCTCCCGCGCTTGCCTCGCCCCGCCCGGCGGTCTGTCCTGGGTGTCCGCCATCACGGTCGCGCGCGGCGGCGGGGGTGCGGGCGGGGCGGCACGGTCCGACGCTCACGCCATCGAGCACTACTCTAGAAACGGACTCCACACGAACCCATTGGGTGACCGGTGTTCCTATTTTATTTTTTACGTTCGTGATATCAGGCACGTGCAGCGAGCGACATGTCGGTGTTTAGGAACGCGAAGAGGATCGCAAAGGGCGTGCTGCCCGAGGAGTTGGAGGACTCGGAGGACTCAGACGGCGCGCTCGACTCGGGCGCGGAGAGCGGCGAGGATGGCGGCGCGGGCAGCGACGGCGAGTCCGATGCCGGGGGCAGCGGCGAGGACGAGGGCGGCGACAGGGAGGAGGGCGACAGCGACGCGGACGGCGGACCGCTTGGCAGCAAGCGGCAGAAGACCGGGGCGCAGACGGGATTCAGGTGGGTGCGGCCGGGGCGGGCGGGCGAGGAGGCGAGCAGCGACGGTGAGAGCGAGGACGACGCCCCAGAGGACGCCGAGGTGGACCCAAGCGCGATCTCGTTTCCGGCGCGGTGCGCGCTGTGCACGAAGACGTTCTTCAACATGGAGCAGCTCCAGCTACATATGGTAAGCAAGGGGCACGCCAAGAAGCAGCGGGTCTACGACCAGGGCCAAAAGAAGTTTTTCCGCTCGGCGGCACAAGTCGCAAAGCTCAAGGCGCGCAACGAGCGAAAGAAGCAAAAGAAGCTCGCCAAACAGAGGGAACAGCGCAAGGCGCCGGGGCACGTGTGGGGCGAGCATAAGAAGCCGCCAAAGTCGCCCGCACAGCGGGCGGCCGAGGCGGCGGCTGCCGCTCCCAAGAAGCCGAAGGACACGCGAACGCGTGCAGAGAAGCGGGCGTCTGCAAAACAACAGAATGAGCCAAAAAGTGTCAAGAAGGACCAAGTGGGGGGGGGTGGGCGGCATCGCCCTGGAGATAAGGATGACTGGGACTCTTTGCCAAAACAGCAAGGCAAGCGGAAGAATAGACAAAACGAGCGGCGCGCTGCGTGACCTCCAGGCTCTCTCGTCTCCGATTTGTTTGCAAATGGAAAAGCCTGCGTAAACGCTGCCCCCCCCTCTGCTCGCTTCACCCGCACGACGGATCCCCCTCTCAGTGAGAAAGCGCGCCCGGGCGGCGCTATCCCGGGGGCACGGACTACTGGCACAACAACAGAAAGAACCAGCAAAGCAGGCGCAAAGACCTGCATCTCGAGGCGCTGCGCGAGTTCAGGAGAAAAATTAGGACGAGACGCGAATGCGCACGGGCCCGGGCGTGGGTGCAGGCGCTCGAGGTTTCCCACTCCGCACGCGTCCCTAGGGCATCCCGGTCCGGACATCCTCGTGGTAGTAGGTTACCAAGCTGTAGCAATTCTCGTCGGTAGGGGGACATGCTTCAGGTGTGGAAGAAATCTCGTCTCGCATATCGCACCAGTCGCTGGGTAGAGGACTCTACAAGAGACCCGAGCAGCAAGGGGCAGGTCACGCAGGTCGAGCATTCACCAGATGCCCAAGCTCCCAACATCATAATGTGATACAGACCACAAGACCACAAATATGAGAAGGGAATAGTAATCTGACAGTGCAAAAATCACACTCCACCTACATCAGGCTAACCCCCTCCGCGTCCGTGCTGCGTTGCCGCATACCCGTCATACGTGCCGAGGTGCAAAATCAACCGCTACTCAGCTATAATAAAAACCTGATCAACTCGTCCCATGCGCGCCCGTCCTCGGCGCGCTCCCAGCGAACTGCAGGAATGCACCCCAACTGAATCGCCGTGCGGCGCATCTTGCAAATGCGCACGCGTCGCTTGAGGCCCACGTGTACTACGAGACCCCGGGCTCCATTTAGTTGAAGGAGGCCTCCATGCCAGGGCGAGCGCCCATTGCGTAAACATAGTACGGGTCTGAGTGGGGGGACAAGGGGCCCATGTTGTACTGACCCCTGTAGGTGCCGGCGAGGTTCACCGGGGCTCCGGGGCGGCTGTGCGTGCGGACGCAAGGTGCCAAGAGAGGAGGGGGAGACGACAGGCAATCCGTTAGCGTCGCGCAGGGGATGCTCCACAATGCAACGCCGATGGCCTCTTTTGCCTACACCATGTCATGCCGGCCGGGTCCGGAGACATGGGCGGCAAAAACATACCCGATGATGCCGTGCACGGAGGCGGCACCGCCGTCAGAGTCACTCCTCTGAGTTGCCCTGCTCACCACACATCCAGTAAACTTACGGCGTTCCTCTGCGGCTCGCGGTTACGCATGTGTGCACCACGCGGTCGTCGCGCCTTGGCCTGTTGGAGGGAGACGCACCAGCTGATGGGGCAGCCATCGAAGTCGGGGCAGATTTGAAGACCACCCTTCCACACCTCAGGCTGCAGGGCCCCAGATACATGCGGGTCAGTGGGGCGCACGTTTTCTCGTGTGATGCCGAGCACAATTCTTTGTTTTCAAAGCAACACAGCGCAACTGCGCGGTTGCTGCAGTGTTGCTGTTGAAGTGAATATGTGACCCTTAGCTGAAAGACACGGGTAATCTTTTCTGGCAAAACTGAAGGTGCAAGCGCAGTCCTCAGGCAAACTGGTGCAAAAGATTAACGCTGCGGGGTGCACGCATGCGGCGATGGACTGTACACGCTAAAAAACACAGCAACTGATCAACCTCATCCAACTTAGTGAACTGAGTGCCCCACAAGAAACCAGGAACAGCAAATCGGCTGGTAAGCCACATGCACACAGTGGTGGGTTCGATGTGGGTGCTGCGCGTCCACATCGACACGCCACGAAACAGCACACGACTCGCAGGGCCGTGGCCCGAGCACACGCCACCCGCTCCGACGGAAAGCAGCGCAACTCCACTGTTGCCCACGCACACATTCGAACTTTCCCATCCCACTTCCAGAAACACTCACGCCCCAGAAGTCGCGGGGCCGCGTCCCGACGCCCTCGTTCGCCGCATACATTCCGCACGTGTCCCCGCGCCCGCGTTCGCCGCATCCGCACTCCGCATGCGCTCCACGCCCTCCGCCTACCAGCTTTTGGAAGATCATGGCGACGAGATGACTGTTCGGAGGCAACACTCATTAAAAATTGGACAGGTGTTCATTTCAATTTACCCACCGGGTCACCGGTGACGGCCACCGGATTTCACCGGTTTCCGGTGGGGTCACAGGATGAGCCCTCCGAAAAAATAGTCTAAGGGACTGGTATGCCGCGCTTCGGCGCTGCCGCCTGCGTCGTGCAGGATGGCGAGACGCTCGAGCTGCAGGTCAAATGCTATGCCTGTTTATCCCGGCTGGTCGTTCGTTCCGGGACGCAAAATGTGTGCGAGGCGGGGGTACGGGGGGCAGCTCGTGTGCACTGACAGGAGATGGCGCCCGCGTCTCGGCCCGTGGCCGGTCCCCCTGGCAGGAGGCGCGCGTGAAGCAGCGCTACACCGAGGGCATGACGCTGCTGACGCAGGGCAGGAAGGTGGAGGCGCAGGACTGCTTTCAGCGCACGCTGGAGGACGTCGCGTTTGAGCGCGACATCATAGGCAACGCGCGCTTCAGCGCACTGCGCAAGGTGCGCGGCCTGTGCTTCAAAATGCTCGGGCAGATCGCGCAGGAGCACGGCGACAAGGACGCAGCCCTGCATCGGTGGGGCAATGCGCTTGCGATGGACGACAAGGACGTCGTCATGTGGCACAACCTCGGCTGCCTCGCGCACGAGCTAAGCCGCCTCAATGTGGCGCGCTGCGCCTTCGAGCGGGGGCTCGAACTGCGGCCAAACAACCCGCTGTTTCTGGACAAGCTGTGCGAGGTCACCTACCATATCGGCGACTTTGGCGCATGCCGCTCCGCGTGTGAGCTCCTGCTCGCCCTCGCGCCAGCGCACCCGCGCGGACTGGTCTACAAGGGCCTTCTGCTGTGCATGCAGCCCGCCACTGAGTCCCAAGGGCTTGGGTTGCTGGAAGACGCGCAAGAGGCGGCTGGCGCAATGTCCGTGCACGATGTTGCGCAGCTGCGCGACCTGGAACGCAAGCGCCCGCGCCTTGAGCCTGCGCCCCAGGATCCTCCACACGCCATTGCTCTGTGCAAGCCCGACCTGCGGTGCTTGCTCGACAAGCTGCTGGAGTTGTTGCCCGCGCGCGCAGACGAGCCAGAGGCCCCAACGCCTGCCCTAGCTGTTCGCCCGTCATCCATGCATCACAACCACCTGTGTGTTGTGTCACTGGATGAATCGCGCCCCGCGCAACTCGAGGCAGGCACCTCCCGCAATGCAGGTAGGAATGAGGGCACACAGGCGGTGGCAACCCTGAACGTGGACGACAATGCGACTCGGGATGCGGATATGGGTGTGCTGGATGGAGAGGATGTGGCAGCTGCTGTTGTGTACGAGGACAAGGACGCTCTGTGCATGGTCTGTGGAGGCGACGTTGACCCCGGCGACTTTCCTGGCGACGACCTCCTCCTCTGCGAAAATTTCGAGCGATGTGGCCAAAGCTACCACACGACATGCCTATGCCCTGCAATCAAGGAGCCGCCGGGCGACGATGAGCAATGGTTCTGTCCCAAGTGCGATCCGCGTCCGCCAGCCGAATCGCCTGGCATCAGCGTGGCCACACAAGAAGTCGCCCCTGCCTTCTCCTCGTTGCCTGCGAGCGAGAATTCTGTGGGCTCGGCAACAGGTGCGAGCGGAGACGGTGGAGACGAGGCGAGTCCGGGAAAGCGCAGCGGTGCCAGACGGTCACGCACGTCAAATGTCGTGGTCACCGCGGCTCCGTCGCGCAAATCCAAGCGCCAGTCGCAGGCAGATACAGACAAACGCCCTCCTCTTGTCGTTCAGCTCTCACGCATTCTCGACTTGGTCTCGGAGACGGGCTCTGAGGACGTCGCGGAGGAGGAGGATATCCCTCCGTCGCCGCGACCTGCACCGGAGGCGGCCGCAACCGCGCCCAAATGTTGGGAGTGCCAGGGCGAGACCCTGTCGCGCTATGAGATGTTGTGGAAACTCGGCAGTGCCACCTGCACGCATGAGAAAATCATTGCGCAACTCCTGGAGAAGTTGAAGTTGCGGCCCACATGTCTGCTCGAGGTCGTGCACAAGCTCGTGCACTTGCTGGCAGCCTCTGCGTGTACGGTGCGCCTGCGCGGCAAAGTGCTAGACGCAGCGCTCGACCTTGACGCGGCGGTTCGCCAGCGACTGACCTACGCGCCAGAGGCCTCCCTCTTCTTCGCAGAGCTCAACTTGGACAGATACGAGGCGCGCCTCAAAGACTCTGCGCGTGAGTATGCCGAGCAAGAAGCTGAGGGCAACGACGAGCCTAGCAGCTCACAGGACGTCGCCTTGATAGATGAGAACAGCTGCGATGCCCTGCTCGCAGAACTGCCCAAGAGCAAGGCAGCGTGGACACAGCGGTACCTCGCAGCCTTCAACTTCCACATCAAGGGCCTCTGGTGTGAGCGGTTTGAGGGGTGGCGGGAGCAGGCACGCTACTTGTGGCTGCTGTCGAACCATGCCACGTGTCACAGAGAGCCGTGGAATGTCCTCGAGCCCCTCCACCGCTGCAGGGCGGTAATGGAAGCGGCGCATGCTGATGCCGAGGCTGCTTGCATCTATCTGCCGAGCTGTCAGCTCAACAATCACATCACGGTCAAGGGCATTGAGAAGAGGCTGCTGGGACCGCAACAAGAGGTGCGTGACATGATGCTGGATCAGCAGGCGCGCGAATTGGACTTGGCTATGACCGAAGCGCGAGAACAGCTGCAGGTGAGTTCACGCCCGTATGCCATTCATCGAAGGCCTGTGCACGCGCTCTCATCTTTCTCTCAGCAGGCTGAGTATGGCATGCAGCTGATGGCACTCGCCTTGTCTGAACCGTGGGTTACGCTCCCAGTTGAAACAGGGTATGGATGACGAGTCCGAAGCACGGCAGCTGGTGAATGACGTGGCAGAGCGCACAGTCAAGACGCTCGCGCCCCACCTCATCAACGATGCGGAGCAGAACGACTGGCTCGTGACCACGCTTCCGTCGGCGGACCAAGACTCATGGCGGCGCATGGAGAAGCACCTGCACCAGCTGCGCAACGCATGCAGTGAGCTCGCCGCGTACTTTAAGCAGGAGGTCTACATCCTCAATGTCATGCTCGCGGAAGTTGTGCGCCTGAGAAACGTTACGGCGGAGAGGCGGGTCGACTCTCTGTACGCGCCACTCCACCCTCGCCTCTTCTGTAAGGTGGAAGGTGCCGCGTGGATGGGAGTGGATTCAACCTTGCACATCGTATCACAGATGGTGGACCGCGAGGGGCACGCGTTTGCTGAGGTGTGCAAGAGGGACGAGCATGTGCCGAAAATGTTGCAGCAGATGGAACTGCAGCTGGCGAGGTTAACGTGCAAGCTCGGCTGCAGCAAGGAGCATGTGCAACTCTTCCACAGGGCGCTTCTCCTCTTCTGGAAGACGTATGACAAACTCCGTCCCGAGCTCCAGTTTGAGCGCAAGTTTGCGGTGCTGCATATCATGTTCGAGGAGCTCCTGCGGCGCAACGTGCATGGACACCGCTCCAACGCCTTTTTCCGCATTTACCTCTCGGTTCTGCACGAGCAACGGCGCAAGCTCCAGGAGCAAAAGGCAGGTACAGAAGCAGCGGCAGACACCGCAGCTACAAATGTGCGACCTCATGTCCACAGCAGCGACGCGAGCATGCAAGACGCCAACGACGACCCAGCGCGTGAGACGCTGAGCGCGCTGATCGCTGCGCCTGGGGCCTCGGTACCTGGTGAGGATGAAGATAGCGACGACGATTCCGAAATGCATGGGTTGATGCAGGAGCTGGCAAAGTGCTACTATGCGATGTACGGCTTCAAGGTGCGCGCATTCCGCTCTGAATACGACTGGGTCGACAACCTGATCCGATCCGCTTCGGAGGAGGGTGCTGAGGGCGAGGCGCGCCGTTGCAGCAAGGCACGGGAGGGGGATATAAAGGGCAAGATGAATGAGACCCTTGCGCTGGACCTGTGGAGCTTTGTGCAGCCGCTGGCGCAGCGGGAGGGCGGCAAGTTCGTCGATGCCTCCCCTGCAGAGCTCAAGGACATTCTCAAGGCCATCCTCGAGGTGATTAAGCCGGACAACAAGCTGTTTGTGCACCAGGACGAGATCACCAAGTACTTGTCCTGCGACCTGCGGTCGCTGCCGTCCATGTCGGACCTGCTCCCTGACTTTTCAGCGGTGCTGGCACGGACAAAGACGGCACCTGCTCTCGCCCTGCTGCCTGACGTGGGTGAGGGTCCAAAGGCGAAGAGGGCCCAGGACAAGATTGAGTGCGTGCAGAGCATATTTTTCCTGTTGGCCGAGTGCATTCTGCTGGGAAGCGAAGAGCACATCGATGAGAAGATCTCTTTCCACTGCCTGGACCTATACATGAACCCTGGGCGCAAGGAGAGCTGGATCGGCCTCGCGGACTCGTACGACGAGAAGCTTCAGACAAGCTCCTCTTGTGGCATCCGAAGCATGACCCTGTTGGAGCACTCGCCGGAAGCCCAGCGGGTGCTGTGCAATTCTCTGCAGGCCTACTCGGCGGTGTTGACGGTGGCGCAGGGCGACGCTGCTGCCACGCAGGACGCGCACAAGAGGTTGGGGGTTGCTCTCTATCTGCTGCTCCAGGGCACGCGCAGTTCCAAGTTGCCCTTTGAGCCGCAGTGGTGCGCGACGACATGCGCGCGCGCTTATGAGGAGTTGTCGCAAGCAAGTGATCCTTTCGACTGGACTGTTGAGTACTACCTGGGCAAGGTGTGTGCGTGGGTGTGAGCGGAGTTGCAGGCAGGGAGAGTGGACGAGAGCATTCGAGGGGAGGGGGGTGTGGGCAAGCGGAGGGAGAACCGGAGTGGGAAAGGAAGGAGAATCCATCCAGATTGACCCAGGCGCGATTTTCATGAAACCTTTTGGGTTGGCAATTGAGTATGTGTTTGTGTGTGTGTTTGCGTGCGTGTGCGTGCGTTCGCGTGGGCGTGCGGGTGCGCGTGCGTGCGTGCGTGCGTGCGTGATTGCGTACGTGCGTGCGTGCGTGCGTGCGTGCGTGCGTGCGTGCGTGCGTGCGTGCGTGCGTGCGTGCGTGCGTGCGTGCGTGCGTGCGTGATTGCGTTCGTGCGTGCGTGCGTGCGTGCGTGCGTGCGTGCGTGCGTGCGTGCGTGCGTGCGTGCGTGCGTGCGTGCGTGCGTGCGTGCGTGCGTGCGTGCATGCGTGCGATCGTGCGTGCGTGCGTGGTTGTGTGTGTGCAGTTTGCACGGAAGCGTTCATTCTACACAGCGAATGACGAGGAGAGAAGAGAGAGAGACATAGAGAGTCTTGCTCATTTCTACCGCGCCGCTGTGCAAAACGTCGACGATGACGCATCTACACTGTGCATCGAACCTCTCTACAAGCTGCACTCTACCAGGTCCTCTCTCTCTCTCTCTCTCTCTCTCTCTCTCTCTCTCTCTCTCTATCTCTCTCTCTCTCTCTCTCTGTGTTCTTCTGTGTCTATCTCTGTCCCTGTCCCTGTCACTCTCCTGTCTCTGGCTCTCACGCCCAATCTTTTTCTGTGCAACATCCTGCCTCCCTCTCGCTTGCTCGCGCACTCTTTCCCTTCCTCCCTCCCTCCCTCTCCTTCCCTTGCTCTCTCTCCGTCCCTCTCCCCCTTCCTATCCCTTTCTCTCCCTTTTGCCCTCCCTCTCTCTCTCCCTCCTTCCCTCTCTCTCCCCCCCTCTCTCACACTCTCACTCTCTCTTTCTCCCCCCTCTCACACACTCTCACTTTCTCTCACTCCTCTCTCTTGCTCGCTCGCGTGCCCTCTAACACACACGGTGCGTCAGGGCGAAGATTATTTTGCGCGAGGGATTTGATCCCTCGCGCAAACTATGTGACTCCATTCTCGATGTTCTTGACAACTACTCCCTCACGCGGTCCATGCAGCGTGCCAAGACTGGTATCACAGAGCGCAGCTACGCATGCACACACGCACACACGCACGCACACACACACGCACACACGCACAGAGGGAGAGAGAGAGAGAGAGAGAGAGAGAGAGAGAGAGACCACACGTGACGCACGCACACGCTGCATTCACGCAGAGAGAACGGGAGAGAGAGCGAGCGAGAGAGATCGAGAGAGAGAGAGAGAGAGAGAGAGAGAGAGAGAGAGAGAGAGAGAGACGGACACACACACACACACACACACACACACACACACACACACACACCCGCAGGCAGGACACGGGCAAAGTGGAGTTGATATGGGCCAAAGAACGCCTTTCTCGGCGCAAACATGATGGCGGTATAGTGTCACATCATCATACATAGTGTCACATCATCACACATACTGTCACATCATCACACATAGTGTCACATCATCATACATGTGTCACATCATCACACATACTGTCACATCATCACACATAGTGTCACATCATCATACATGTGTCACATCATGACACATAGTGTCACATCATCACACATAGTGTCACATCATCACACATAGTGTCACATCATCACACATAGTGTCACATCATCACACATAGT
>Ga0315899_10002359_pt1 | contig 20927 bp, 18 predicted proteins | sample LakEriMetagenome_2_FD_203518 | JGI IMG/M metagenome (GOLD analysis project Ga0315899, IMG submission 203518) | Freshwater fungal communities from buoy surface, Lake Erie, Ohio, United States - Buoy 4 MA112 | ecosystem: Environmental > Aquatic > Freshwater > Lake | place: USA: Lake Erie, Ohio... | reverse complement strand
AGGTGTTCCACTGTTTGCAGGCCGTCACGCAGGCGTGGCAGCCCACGCACACGTTGAGGTCAATCACCAGCGCCAGCTGACGCGCCAGCGTGGGCGTGTCGGTGTCCACGGCTTGAGCCGCGCCACCTCCACCACCGGGCTCCATCAGATGGGGGCTGACAGGGGCCGGAGCATGGCCTTGCACAAGGTCTTTGAGCCACTGGATCATGGTTTGGATTTCCCTGCAAAAAAGCGCATCACTTGGGCCACTCCACCGCGCACACCGGGCACGGGCCGCATGGTGTCCACTTGCGGAAAACTCTGGGCTGCCTCTTCAGGCTCGGCTGGTCGGATGCGCACCCGCACGTCGTACCAGCCCGCCTGGCCGGTGATGGGGTCGGAGTTGCTGACCTTCGCACCCGCTGGCGCGCCCGTGCCTTGGGGAAGCGGCAGTTCTTCCGAGATCAGGTGGTTGAGCAAAAAGCCTTTGTGCGCTTCGTCCGAGCCGGGTGCGAGGTGCCAAGCGCCATCGCCTTTGCCAATCGCGTTCCAGGTCCAGACGGTGCCCGGCTCCACGGCTTCGCTGTAGCGCAGCATGCAGCGCACCTGGCCCCAATGGCTCTCCACCCAGGCCCAGCCGCCATCGGCCACGCCCGCCGCCTGCGCGGTGCTGGGGTGCACATGCAAGTAGTTGTGGCTGTGAATTTGCCGCAGCCAGGCGTTTTGCGAGTCCCACGAGTGGTACATGGCCATGGGCCGCTGGGTGATGGCGTTGAGCGGAAACGCCTTCAGGTCAACCGCCGCATCTTCGAGCGGTGCATACCAAAACGGCAAGGGGTCGAAATAGGTTTTGATGCGCTCGCGCAGATGCTCGGGCGGCTGACGCCCTTTGGTTTTGCCTTGCGCGGCCAAGCGAAAGGACTGCAAGGTGTCGGAATAAATGGCCAGCTGCACCGGGTCGTTGCGCTGACGCCAGCCTTTGTCTTTGGCAAAGTCCAGGTAGCCGCGGTTCCAGTTGCGCATGTAGTGCATGTTCTCGGGCAAGGTGTAATGGAACACGCAGTTGTTTTGCGCATAGGCCTCCCACTGCTTGGGGTTGGGCGCGCCGCGCAGGTGCTGGTCACCGTTTTCGCCGCGCCAGCCCATCAAAAAGCCGATACCCGGCTGGGCCTCAAAGTTCACGATGAAGTCGGTATAGCCCTTGAACTTGCGCCCGCCCTCGGCCGTGGTGAAGGCCGGAAATTTCAGGCGTGAGGCCAGCTCCACCAGCACCTCCTGAAACGGCTTGCATTCACCCAGCGGCTGCAGCACCGGCACACGCACCGAGTCCACCGGGCCATCAAACTCGGAGATGGGCCGGTCCAGCATGCTCATGGTGTCGTGCCGCTCCAGGTAGGTGGTGTCGGGCAGCACCAGGTCAGCAAAGGCCACCGTCTCGCTTTGGAAGGCGTCACACACCACCAAAAACGGGATCATGTACTCCCCCTTGTCGTCCTTGCGGTTGAGCGATTCGCGCACGGCCATGGTGTTCATGCTGCTGTTCCAGGCCATGTTGGCCATGAACAGCATCAAAGTGTCGATGCGGTAGGGGTCGCCCTTGACCGCGTTGGTGATGACGTTGTGCATCATGCCGTGGGCCGACAGCGGGTGTTCCCACGAAAACGCATGGTCAATGCGCATCGGCGAACCATCGGCATGGATGGCCAACTCTTCAGGGCTGGCCGGAAAGCCCAGCGGCGCGGCGTTCAGCGGCGTGTTGGGTTTGACCATGTCCGGGTCGTTGAAGGCGCGGTAGTTGGGCACGATGTGGCGCGGGTATGGCGCTTTGTGCCTGAACCCCCCGGGCGCGTCGATGGTGCCCAAGAGGCTCATGAGCACGGCCAGCGAGCGCACCGTCTGAAAGCCGTTGGAGTGTGCAGCCAGACCGCGCATGGCGTGAAAAGCCAGCGGACGCGCCTGGGTGGTGGGGTGTTTTTTGCCCCAGGCGTCGGTCCAGGGAATGGGCAGCTCAAAGGCCTGCGTGAGGGCGGCGTGGCCCAACTCTTGTGCCAGCAGGCGAATGCGATCTGCCGCAATGCCGGTGATGGCCTGCGCCCATTCGGGCGTGCAGCTGAGCACGCGCTGGCGCAGCAAGGCAAAGGCGGGCACTACCCGCGTGCCGTCGGCCAGGGTGTAGTGGCCTTCGGGCGGTGCGTCCAGCGCCGGGTCGCAGCCCTCGGCAATGCCTTCGGGGTAGGCGTTCAGGATGCGGCCGCTGGTGCGGTCAAACACCAGTTTGTTGTGCGGGTTGCGGCCGTCACCGGGTGGGCCTTTGGCCGGGTCGGGGTCGAAGGCAAACAGGCCTTCGCGCTCGCCTTCGTCCAGCACCACCAGTTGCGGCGCGTTGGTGAAGCGCTTGAGGAAGGCATGGTCCAGCGTGTCGGTGCGGACCAGCTCGTGCAGCAAGGCCATGAGCAGCGCGCCGTCGGTGCCGGGCTTGATGGGAATCCACTCATCGGCGATGGCCGAGTAACCCGTGCGCACCGGGTTGATGGAAATGAAGCGACCGCCTGCACGCTTGAACTTGGACAGCGCGGTTTTCATGGGGTTACTGTGGTGGTCTTCGGCCGTGCCCAGCATCACAAACAGTTTGGAGCGTTCCAGGTCCGGCCCGCCAAACTCCCAAAAGCTGCCGCCCACGCTGTAGATCATGCCGGCCGCCATGTTGACCGAACAAAAGCCGCCGTGCGCGGCGTAGTTGGGCGTGCCGAACTGGCGGGCAAACAGCCCGGTGAGCGCCTGCATCTGGTCGCGCCCGGTGAACAGTGCAAACTTTTTCGGGTCGGTGGCCCGAATGTGCGCCAGGCGTTCGCTCAGGAGGTCAAAGGCGCGTTCCCAGGAAATCGGCTCAAACTCGCCCGCCCCGCGTTCGCTGCCTGGTTTGCGCAGCAGCGGCTGCGTCAGGCGTGCGGGCGAGTACTGCTTCATGATGCCCGCCGAGCCCTTGGCGCAGATCACCCCCTGGTTGAGTGGGTGGTCCGGGTTACCGTCGATGTAACGCACCTCGGGGCCTTTGTCACCTTCCACCAAATGCACCCGAATGCCGCAGCGGCAAGCGCACATGTAGCAGGTGGTGCATTTGACGGTGGTTTGCGCCGTGGGGTTCGGCTCGGACAAGGGGTCTTGCAAGGGCAGCCCGGGAGACTCAGAAAACAAGGACTTGAACACAGGGTTTCCTTCGGTTCAGTGTGTACGCCTGGCCAAGGTGGCCAACGCAACAGAAGCAATACGAGCCAACAACGAGTCAGCACGCGAGGTCAGCACAATGGGCACTTTCGCCCCCAGCACCAACCCAGCGCATTCGCCACCACCCACATAAACAAAACTTTTATAAAGCATGTTGCCGGCATTGAGGTCGGGCATCAGCATCAAGTCTGCGTCGCCAGCAATTTGGCTATTCATGCCTTTGATGCCGGCGGCTTTGGAAGAAAACGCATTGTCAAATCCAAAAGGACCCTCAACCTGCGCCCCAGGCCACAAACCGGCCCGAGACAAAGCCACCAGTTCCTGCGCATCCAGCGTGGCAGGAATGGCCGGGTTGACGGACTCCACAGCAGACACAATCGCCACCTTCGGTTCGGCAATCTCCAGGGCTTGCAGCAAAGCCACTGCATTTCCCAACACATCGCGTTTGGTTTTCAGGTCAGGGGAGATATTGACAACGCAATCGGCCAAGGCCAACAGTTTGTGATACCGCGGCAAATCAAATAAAAAAGCATGACTGATGCGGGCATCTGTGCGCAAGCCATGATCTCTGCTCACCACCGCCGACATCAGCTCATCGGTATGCAAAGCGCCTTTCATCAGCGCTGTCAGGCGACCCTCGTGCACCCCTTGCACCGCAAGCGCTGCAGCAGCTGCAGGCTCTGGCGCATGGGTGCAGACACATTCAAAGGCCGACATATCGACCCCCGCAAGCTCGGCCGCGCGCTCCATGTCCTTGCGCGGGCCAATCAGCACGGGGCGTGCCACACGCTGCCGTGCGATCGCATCAGCCGCTTGCATGGCCAATGCATCGCAGGGGTAGACCAAGCCCAGTGGCGGCAAAGACGCACTGGCTTGGGCCCGTTCAATCAAGGCCAGCAAACGCGGGTACTGGGCAGAGGGTGTCCCAAGGTCCATGGACGGACTCAACATGCCAATCTCACCCAGCCTCAGACGTAGTCCTTGTACTTGTCCAAAAAGCGGATCGGCTTGGCCAGCGCGTCGCGGCGGAAGGGGTCGCCCAGCTCGCGGTTGCACATGATCTCGATCACGCAGGTTTTGCGCTGGTTCATCTGCAGGTCAATGGCTTTCTTGAGCGCCGGGCCCACGTCTTCGAGGCGGTCCACCACGATGCCTTCGGCACCCATGGCCTGGGCGATGCCCGCAAAGCTTTCGCTTTCGAGTTCACCGGCCACAAAGCGGCGGTTGTAGAAATCCACCTGGTTTTTCTTCTCGGCGCCCCACTGGCGGTTGTGAAAGACCACCGCTGTGACCGGAATGTCGTGGCGCACGGCCGTCATGACCTCGACCATGCTCATGCCCCAAGCGCCGTCACCGGCATAGGCCACGGCGGGACGGTCGGGCGCGGCGCACTTGGCACCGATCATGGTGGGCAGCGAGTAGCCGCAGTTGCCAAAGCTCATGGGCGCGAAGAAGCTGCGGGGTTCGTCAAAGCGCAGGTAGCTATTGGCCACGGCGTTGATGTTGCCAATGTCGGTGGACACCATGACACGGGGCGGCATGGCTTTTTCCAGCTCGCGCAGCACCTGGCGTGGCGACAGGTAAGTGCCGCCCGTGGGGGTGCGCTCGCCCTTGGCCTCTTCCATCATGTCCAGGCTGAAGGGGTCTTTTTCGTGGGTCCAGGCGTCGAGTTCCTTTTCCCAGGCATCTTTTTCGGCCTGGATTTTGGCAGCGCGCTCGGCCTTGGAGGCGTCACAGGCCAAGGTGCGGACCGACAGGCGCTTGAGCAGTTCGATGGCCACCGCCTTGGCGTCGCCGTGGATGCCCACGGTGATTTTTTTGACCAGGCCCAAATTGGTGTGGTCGGCTTCGACCTGGATGATCTTGGCGTCTTTGGGCCAGTAGTCCATGCCGTGCTGCGGCAAGGTGCCAAACGGCCCCATGCGCGAGCCCAGCGCCACCACCACGTCGGCCTGCGCGATCAACTTCATGGCCGCCTTGGAGCCCTGGTACCCCAGCGGGCCTGCCCACAGCGGGTGGCTGGCCGGGAAAGAGTCGTTGCGCAAATAGCCATTGGCCACGGGTGAGCCCAGGCGCTCGGCCAGGGCCACGCACTCCTGGACCGCGTCACCCATGACCACGCCACCGCCCGACAAAATCACCGGGAACTTGGCATTGGCCAGCAGCTCCACGGCGGTGTTCAGGCTGTTTTCGCCGCCCGCGCCGCGTTCCACGCGCATGGGCTGGGGAATTTCGCAGTTGACTTCGCCGTAGAAATAGTCGCGCGGAATGTTCAACTGGGTCGGCCCCATTTCCGAGATGGCGCGGTCAAAGCAGCGTGCGGTGAACTCGGCCATGCGTTTGGGGTTGTTCACATGGCCTTGGTATTTGGTGAATTCCTGAAACATGGGCAGCTGCTGCGCTTCCTGGAAGCCGCCCAAGCCCATGCCCATGGTGCCGGTTTCAGGGGTGACGATGACCACCGGGCTGTGCGCCCAATAGGCCGCCGCAATGGCGGTGACGCAGTTGCTGATGCCCGGGCCGTTTTGGCCAATGACCACGCCATGGCGGCCGCTCACACGGGCATAGCCATCCGCCATGTGCGCCCCGCCCTGCTCGTGCACCACCGGAATCAATCGGATGCCTGCGGGGGCAAAGATGTCCATGGCGTCCATGAAGGCCGAGCCCATGATGCCGAACATGTCGGTCACGCCGTTGGCGACCATGGTTTCCACAAAGGCCTCGGAAGGCGTCATCTTCTGCACGCCGCTGGCCACGGTGCGTTTGTCGGTTTTTGGTGGGGTGGTCATGGGCTGCTCCTGAAAAACAAGGGAAAAAACAAAGAATCGAAACCAAGGGTTCCGAAATCCGAAACTGGGGGTGACTATAGACAGACTGCGCATCCAAATCAATCAGAATTTCACTTATCGATGCGATTTGTTCCATTTTTCGGGTTTTCCACTATGATGCAGCGATGTCACTTGCCTCCGTCCCCCTGCCCGCATCGGCCCCCACTGAGATCAATGGGGACACGCCCACCTTGCGCCTGTTTGCCTTGCTGGAGGTGATCGCCAGCAAAAGCAGCTATTTTTCGCTGCAAAACCTGGCCGACGAAACCAACCTGCCCAAAGCCACCTTGCACCGCATGCTGCAGCAACTCGAAAGCGCCCATTTGCTGGAACGCACGGCCGACGCCCGGCTTTACGGCACGGGCAACCGGCTGCGCAAACTGGCCGAAAACCTGCTGATCAACGACACCGCCCACGGCGCACGCCACGCCGTGCTGCGCCAGCTGGTCAACGAGGTGGGCGAGAGCTGCAACCTGACGGCCTTGAGCGGCAGCGAGGTGATTTACCTGGACCGGGTGGAGACCTCGGCCCCCTTGCGCTTTTACCTGCACTCGGGCTCGCGGGTGCCCGCCCACTGCTCGGCCAGCGGCAAGTTGTTTTTGTCGCAAATGGGCCCCGCCCAGCGCCAGCGCCTGCTGGCCCATGCGCCGCTGGACGCCTACACCCCCAAAACCCTGACCGATCTGCAAGTGCTGGAGCAAGAGTTCAAACAGGTCAAGCGCCAGGGCTTTGCCCTGGACAACGAAGAATTTTTGCCCGGCCTGATGTGCGTGGCGGTGCTGGTGCCCTCGGCGCAGGGCGCATCCAACCTGTGCGTGGCGGTGCAAGCCCCCGTGCTGCGCCTGACGCCCGAGCGCTGCCTGCAACTCTTGCCCGCGCTGCAACGCGCAGCCCAAGCCATCAGCGCCATTGAAACCGAGGCCATGCCATGAACACGCCCCCTGAACTGAACCGCCTGGACGTGCGCAGCGTCTTTGGCATCGACAGCCCGCTCAAAGTCACCGCCTTTCGCGAGCGCTCCGAGCATGTGCCCGACATCGACCCCGATTACCGCTTCAACCGCGAAGTCACGCTGGCCCTGCTGGCCGGGTTTGAACACAACCGCCGGGTCATGCTGCAAGGCCTGCACGGCACGGGCAAGTCCACCCACATTGAACAAGTGGCCGCCCGGCTGAACTGGCCTTGCGTGCGCATCAACCTGGACGGCCACCTGAGTCGCCTCGATTTGGTGGGGCGCGACGCGGTGGTGCTGCGCGACGGCCAACAGGTGACCGAGTTCCAGCCCGGCATCGTGCCCTGGGCGCTGCAGCGGCCGGTGGCGCTGATTTTTGACGAATACGACGCCGGACGGCCCGAGATCATGTTCGTGATTCAGCGCCTTCTGGAGCGGGATGGGCAATTCACCCTGCTCGACCAAAACCAGGTGATCAAGCCGCACCCGCAGTTTCGCCTGTTTGCCACCAGCAACACCGTGGGCCTGGGCAACCTCAATGGCCTGTACCACGGAGCCCAGCAGCTCAACCAGGCGCAGATGGACCGCTGGAACATTGTGGCCACGCTTAACCACCTGCCGCCAGAGCAAGAAATGGCCATCGTTCGCGCCCGTGTGCCCAGCATGCGCGACGAGGCCCGCCAGGCGCAGCTGCAGGCCATGGTGCAGTTTGCCAACCTCACGCGCCAGGGCTTCAAGGTGGGCGACCTGTCCACCCTCATGTCGCCGCGCAGCCTGATCAGTTGGGCCGAAAACCTGGACATTTTTGGCGACCTGCAGCTGGCGTTGCACCTGAGCTTCATCAACAAGGGCGACGAGTCCGAACGCCCGGTGCTGGGGGAATACTTTCAGCGCTGCTTTGACCAGGAGCTGGGCACGCCATGAGCGAGCCGGGCTTGGCGGCTGTGGCTGGCGCGGGCGCAGACCAGGGCGGCCCGAGCGAGCAAGCCCTGCTGCGCCAGCAGCATGCGCAAGACGATTTGTGCGCCGCCAGCGCCCGCGCCCTGAGCGCCGACGCCGATTTGCACTACCGCCAGCGCCGCCTGTACCGCAACAATCTGCGCCTGCCCGACTTTGCCCCCCACCTGCACCCGGTGCATGGCCAGGACGACTGGCGCTCGTTTCGCGCCGCCAGCGATGGTGCGGCCTTGCGCCTGCGCCATTCCGATGCAGCGCTGCACCGCGCGTTGTGCGAGCGCCAGCCCCTGATGCCGCTGGAGCGCTTGATCGTGGAAATGCTGGAGCAAATCCGCGTCGAATCACTGGCCACCGAGCTGGGCCTGCCCGGTGCCGCGCACAACCTGCGCCACCGTTTTGAAGTCTGGGCCGTGGCGCTGGGCCAGTCGGATCTGGCCGAAACCGTGCAGGGCCTCACGCTGCTCACCGTGGCCCTGATCTGCCGGTCAAGGGTGCTGGGCGAGGCCGTGCCCGAGGCGCTGATGGACCTGATCGAGTCCACCCGCTTTGCCTTGTCCGAAGTCATTGGCCACGATGTGCGCGGCCTGCGCCTGACGCGCCACGACCAAGCCCGCTACGGCGAGCACGCCCTGAACATTGCCCGCAGCGTCGCCCAGCACACGGTGGCAGGCCAGGCGCAGCCCCCGGCCACGCGCATCAACCCGGTGCAACCCACCCGCGAGCGGCTGTCGTTGTGGATCGACTTTGAAGGCGGCGAGGACAAGGACGAGGCCATCGCCGCACCGGGCCGCAGCCTGAGCCCGGACGAGGTGTTGCGCGGCTACACCGTCTTCACCACCGCCTACGACCGCACAGTGCAGGCGGCAGATTTGGTGCGTGCGGCCGAGCGGCAGGCCCTGCGCACGCAGCTGGATGCGCGCATCGCCCAGCAGGGCGTGGCCTTGCAGCCGCTGGTGCGCCAGCTCAAGGCGCTGCTGAGCCCGCCGCGCTGGCAGGACCAGGAGAACGGCCAAGACGAAGGCCGCATCGACGGCAGCCGCCTGTCGCAGCTGGTGGCCAGTCCCTTGCAGCGGCAGCTGTTTGTGCGCGAACGCCAACGCCCAGTGCCCGATGCGGCGGTGTGCTTTTTGATCGATTGCTCGGGCAGCATGAAGGCGCAGCGCGAGTCGATTGCCTTGCTGGTGGATGTGATGAGCCGCGCCCTGGACTTGGCGGGCGTGCCCTGCGAGGTGCTGGGTTTCACCACCGGCGCCTGGAGTGGCGGGCGCGCCCTGCGCGACTGGCGTCGCGCCGGTCAGCCGCCCGCACCGGGCCGCCTGAACGAGCGCTGCCACATCATTTTCAAGCCCGCCGAAAAAGCCTGGCGTCTGGCCAGGCGGGACATGGCGGCCCTGCTCAAACCCGAGCTGTACCGCGAATGCCTGGACGGCGAAGCCCTGCTGTGGGCCGAGCAACGCTTGCTGGCGCAAAGCGCATCGCGCCGCATCTTGCTGGTCATCTCAGACGGCTGCCCCAGCGACAGCGCCACAGCGCAAACCAACGAAGCGCTGTACCTGGAGCAACACCTGCTGGCCGTGACCGAGCGCATCGAGCGCAGCGGCCGCATTGAGCTGACGGCCCTGGGCGTGGGCCTGGACATGAGCGGCTATTACCGCCACAGCGACATGCTGGACCTGGCCGATCTGCAAGGCCAGCGGGTCTTCACACAAATTCTGGGGGCCTTGCGGCCCAGACGACGATGAATTCGACCCTGAACCTGCTGAACCAGTTGCCCATTCCCGACAACGCCACCGCCCTGAGCCTGCTGCTGAGCAGCCTGGTCGTGCTGTTTGCCGGTTTTGTGCGGGGGTTGACCGGCTTTGGCTTTTCGGCCCTGTGCGTGAGCTGCCTGTCGGTGTTCCTGCCGCCTGCACAGGTGGTGCCCGCGCTGTTTGTGCTTGAAATTCTGGCCAGCATCAGCCTGCTCAAAACCTGCTGGCCCGATGTGCATTGGTCCTGGCTGCGCGTGCTGCTGGTGGGCAATTTGGTGTTCATTCCACTGGGTGTGCTGACCCAGCAAAGCCTGCCCGCCGACACCCTGCGACTGTTGATTGCGGGGATCATCGGGGTGATCGCACTGGCGCAGTTGCAGGGCCTGCGGCCTCATGGCCCACCTGGCAAAGCCTTGCAATGGGGCACCAGCATGGTCAGTGGCTGGCTCAACGGGCTGGCCGCCATTGGCGGCATTGCGGTGGCCATGGTGTTCAACCAGACCCGCCTGGCCCCGGCGGTGATGCGTGCCAGCCTGGTGGTGTTTTTCCTGTTCACCGACCTGTTTGCCCTGTTGTGCCTGGCCCTCATGGCCCATCTGGCCCTCGTGCCCACTTCGCTGCACGACATCAGCGGCCCCACCGCGTTTTGGTCCGCCGCCTGGCTGCCCGCCATGCTGCTGGGCATCTGGCTCGGACACCGCCAAAGCGCCCGCATCTCAGCCGACCATTTCAGACGCCTGGTGCAAGTGCTGCTGCTGGTGATCGCCGCACTGATGGCGCTGCGGGCCATGGGCACTTGGGCATAGTCCTGCAGGTTCTGACCCCTGGATCGCCAGCAGGGCAGGCTAGAAGGGCGCAGTGGCCTCCAAGCCGTCCGGGGCTTGTTGGGCCTCTTGCATCTGCTGGACCACAAATCGTCGGAACACAGCCATCATGGGTGCCTCGGTGCGACCGGCCAGGGTCACCAGGGCCAGCCGAGCTGCGCCGACAAAGGCCGGGCTCAGTTGCATTTCGACCAGTTCGCCACTTTTCAAGCCGTGTTGCGCCGCCGCGATGATGCCCAGGTAAACGGCATCGGTGTGGCGCACGGTGTCCATCAGGCTGGCAATCTCTTCGCAGCAAAGGCTGGTCATGTGCTGCGGGTCGGCAGCCGCCCCGTAATGGGCCACAAGAATGCGTGCCACTTCATCCGACAAAGGGGTGGAGGCGATGGGGTAAGCCTGCAGGGCCTCGAAAGGCATGGCCTGGCTCATGGCTCCCGTATCGGCGAGCTGCTCGGCTTCGCTCAAAGCACGCAGCAGCGGATGGCCCTTGCGACAGACAAAACCGGCCCGCAAGTCGGCCATGACCTCGATCTGCAAATCGGCGGCAGGCGCTACACGGCGCACATCCACCACCAGCGCATCGAGTTCACGCTCACGCAATTGCTGCAACTGCAATTCGGTGGCGCCGCGCCCAACAGACACTTGCACGCCGGGGTGGTGCAGAGCCACATGGCGCAGCCAAGGGGTCATGAGCAAAGCGCCCGGCCCTGAGCCCAGACCCACCCTGAGACTGCCCAGCCCCCCTTGTTGCAACAAGGCAGCCCCCTGCTTGAGTTCGGCCGCTTCGTGCACGATGCGCCGCGCCCGCTCCAGCACCGTGAGGCCCAAGGGCGTGAGCTCGTTTTTTTTGCCAATGCGGTCCACCAAAGGTCCGCCCAGCTCGTCTTCAAGCACCTGGATGCTGCGGCTCAGGGCCGACTGTGTGATGTGCAGCTTTTCAGCGGCACGGCTGAAGGACCCGGTTTCGGCCAAGGCCAGCCAATGGGACAGGTGCTTGAGGTTCATCCATTCATTTTATGAATTAAAACAAGAAAAATAAGTCATTGGACACATCAAATTGAGCTTCCTACGATCCGCTTGTGGCTTTTGAACCACCCATTCATTCAAACATTCAATCGGAGACACCATGAACATCAAAACCCTCTTGTGCAGCCTGGTTGTGGCCGCCAGCGCTCTCAGCCCCGCCCTCGCGCAACCTTATCCCGCCAAAACGATCAACCTGATCGTGCCCTACCCGGCCGGGGGGCCCTCGGACTTTTTTGCCCGCAAGGTGCAGCCCGACGCTGCGGCCAAACTCGGCCAGCCCATGATCATCGAGAACATTGGCGGTGCCGGTGGTGCGATCGGCATGAGCAAACTGGTCAACGCACCCGGCGACGGCTACACCTTGAGCCTGGGCAGCCCCATGGAGTTGGTGCTGGCCCCCATGGCCATTCAGGGTGTGAAGTACAAATCTGAAGACTTCAAACTGGTCGCGCAATTTGCCACCACCACGACCATCTTGGCCGTGCGCAACTCGCTCAACGTGAAGACCGTGGACGATCTGCTGGCTCTGGCCCGCAAAAATTCGGACAAACCCCTGAGTTACGGCAGCGTGGGCCCGGGCTCGCTGTACCACCTGGTGGGCGAGAGGTTCTCGCAGTTGACCAAGGTGGAGATGCTGCATGTGCCCTACAAAGGCATTGCGCCCCTGCTTACCGACTTGATGGGTGGCCAGATCGACATGGCCTTCCTGCCCATGGCCGGCTCCATTCCGCAAACCCTCATCGACGGCAAAATTCAGGGCTTGGCCGTGACCGCCAAGACCCCGCACGCGCTGTTCAAGCAATTCCCGGCCATGGCCGCCATGAAAGGGCTGGAACCCATGGAATTTGACATCTGGGCCGGTGTGCAGGTGCACAAAAACACCCCGGACGCTGTGGTCAACACGCTGAACAAGGCCTTCTATGCGGCCGTTGAAGTGCCTGAAACACGCAAAGCCCTGGAAGCCAGCGGCAACGTGGTCCTGCCGTCACGCACACCGGCCGAGCTGGCCCGCATTTACCTTGGCGACATCGAGCGCTACCGCGCCATTGCCAAATCGATTAATCTGCAAGCCCAGTAATCGACGAGGACCCGCCATGAACGCCCCTACCGACGCTTTCCTGCACGACAAACTCCAGGCCCTGCAAGCCCAGGCGGATGAATTCATCGCGGTGCGCCGCGACATCCACAAGCACCCGGAGATGGGCTACAAGGAGTACCGCACCAGCGACCTGGTGGCCGAGCAGTTGACGGCTTGGGGTTACAACGTGACACGCGGACTGGGGGGCACCGGCGTGGTGGGCCAACTCAAGAAAGGCACAGGCAGCAAAAGCATCGGCATCCGCGCCGACATGGACGCCCTGCCGATCGACGAAGCCACGGGCCTGCCTTACGCCAGCTGCAACACCGGCATCATGCACGCCTGCGGCCACGACGGACACACCGCCATGCTGCTGGCTGCGGCCAAACACATCGCCCAAAAAGCCGCGTTTTCCGGCACCGTTAACCTGATTTTTCAGCCGGCTGAAGAAGGCCTGGGCGGCGCCAAAAAGATGATGGAAGACGGCTTGTTCACGCAGTTTCCGTGTGACGCCGTGTTTGGCATGCACAACATGCCTGGCCACCCGCAAGGCCAGCTGGTTTTTCGCGATGGTTCGGCCATGGCGTCCTCGGACAATGTGACCATCACCATTGAGGGCACGGGCGGGCACGGCGCTGTGCCCCACCGCGCTGCCGACCCCGTGGTCGCGGGCTCGGCCATCGTCATGGGCCTGCAAAGCATCGTGGCCCGCAACATCGACCCGCAAGAGATGGCGATCATCACCGTGGGTGCCTTCAATGCGGGTGTGGCCAACAACGTGATTCCACAGCACGCCACGCTCAAACTGAGCGTGCGCTCGCTCAACCGCGAAGTGCGCATCCTGCTGGAGCAGCGCATCACCGAGCTGGTCAACGCCCAAGCCATCAGCTACGGCGTCAAGGCCCACATCGACTACAAGCGCGGTTACCCGGTGCTGGTTAATCACCTGCGCGAGACCGACTTTGCGCGCGACGTGGGTGAAGAACTGGTGGGTGCCGCCAACGTCACGCGCCAAGGTCGTGCGCTGACCGGTAGCGAAGACTTCGCCTTCATGCTCGAAGAAGTGCCCGGCTGCTATTTGCTGATTGGCAATGGCGATGGCTCGGGCGACGGCCATGGCGCTTGCATGGTGCACAACCCCGGCTACGACTTCAACGACCACAACGTGGCCGTGGGCTCGGCTTACTGGTCCTTGCTGGTGGAGCGATTTTTACCTGTCCAAGGGTAATTGTTTCAGGCCGGGCCTTTGGGTCTGGCCCTCTTGGCGAACGTCTAAATAAAGACGCGGCGCAAGCCTTTCGCGGCAGAGTGGTAGCACCAAATCCCCTGCCTGAGCCAGCGCACAGACAGGTCTGAGACAATCGGGTGTTGAATATGTCCGACCTCATCCAAACCGTTTTGATTTACGCCCTGCCAGTGATCTTCGCGATCACGCTGCACGAGGCCGCCCACGGCTATGCCGCGCTGCGCCTGGGTGACAACACCGCGTCCATGCTGGGCCGCGTCACGCTCAACCCTTTGCCGCACATCGACCTGCTGGGCACCATCGTGCTGCCGCTGCTGCTCTACTTCAGCACCAGTGGGGCGTTTTTGTTCGGTTACGCCAAACCCGTGCCCGTGCGCTTTGACCGGTTGCGCCACCCCAAACGCGACATGGTCTGGGTCGCCCTGGCCGGGCCGGGTTCCAATTTGGTTCAAGCCTTGCTGTGGGGCGTGCTGTTTTACGTGCTGGCTGGCAGCGGCGTCACCGAGCGCTTCTTCCTCGAAATGTGCAAAGCCGGCATGCTGACCAATGTGGTCATGTTCGCCTTCAACCTCTTCCCGCTACCGCCGCTCGACGGCGGGCGCATCTTGGTGGGTCTGCTGCCCTGGCGGCAGGCAGTGCTGGTGTCGCGTGTGGAGCCCTGGGGCTTTTTCATTGTCATGGGCTTGGTGCTGACGGGCCTGATCAGTGCTTGGTGGATGCAACCCCTGATGGGTCTGACTTTTGACTTTTTGAAGCTCAGCCTCAGCCCGCTGGCCACTTTGTTGCGCTGAATTTCTTACGCTGATCTTTTCCTGTTTGTTTGCCTTTTCCATGAACTCCCAAACCCGAACCCGCGTTCTCACCGGCATCACCACCACGGGCACCCCCCACCTGGGCAACTACGTGGGCGCCATCCGCCCCACGGTGCAAGCCAGCCGCGACACCAGCACCGATGGTTTTTACTTTTTGGCCGACTACCACGCGCTCATCAAGTGCGACGAGCCCGCCCGCATCCAGCGCTCCACCCTCGAGATCGCGGCCAGCTGGATCGCCTCGGGTCTGGACCCGGACATAGTCACCTTCTACCGCCAGTCCGACATTCCTGAAATCCCCGAACTCACCTGGCTGCTGACCTGCGTGACTGGGAAGGGCGTGCTCAACCGCGCCCATGCCTACAAGGCGGCCGTCGACAAAAACAACGGCGCAGGCCACGACCCGGACAGCGATGTGACGGCGGGCCTGTTCATGTACCCCGTGCTCATGGGCGCGGACATCTTGATGTTCAAGGCGCACAAAGTGCCCGTAGGCCGCGACCAGATCCAGCACATCGAGATGGCCCGCGACATGGCGTCGAGCTTCAACCACTTGTATGGTGAGCACTTTGTTTTGCCCGAAGCCGTGATTGAGGAATCCGTGGCCCTCTTGCCCGGTCTGGACGGCCGCAAAATGAGCAAAAGCTACGACAACACCATCCCGCTCTTCGCCCCCGCCGCGCAAATGCGCAAACAAATCGCGGCCATCGTGACCGACTCCAAAGCACCGGGCGAGCCCAAAACCACCGAAGGCTCGGCCCTGTTCCAGATTTACCAAGCCTTTGCCAGCGCCGAAGAAACTGCCGCCATGGCCCGCGCCTACGCCGAGGGCATCGGCTGGGGGGACGCCAAACAAATGCTGTTCGAGCGCATCGACCGCGAGATCGCGCCCATGCGCGAGCATTACCAGGCCCTCATCGACAACCCCGCCGAAATGGACAAGATTTTGCTGGCGGGTGCCGACAAAGCACGCCAATTGGCCACCCCCTTCATGCGCGAGTTGCGTCACGCCGTGGGCCTGCGTGCCTTGTCATCGGGCAACACAGCACCCGCAGCCAAAGAAGCCAAAACCTCCCTGCCCAGCTTCAAGCAATACCGCGAAAAAGACGGCCAGTTTTATTTCAAGTTGGTGGATGCCAAAGGCCAGGTTTTGCTTCAAAGTCTCGGTTTTGCCTCACCCAAAGAGGCCGGGCAAGCCATTGCCCAGTTACAAACCGATGGCCCGGCTGCCTTGGACACCCTCAAACCCGTTCTGGCGCTGAATTTAGAAGCTGAAAAAGTCTTGAAAGAAGTTTTGTCTCTTTTAAAAGCCAACAGCGATGCCAATCGCAAATGATTTTGTTATTTTCAACAAAAGAGCTGGCAAAAATCCCAAGAAACTGATATCCTTATGTTTCAGTTTAGTGCGGAGATTAAAATATGACCGTTTATGTCATTGACGACCACCCCTTGATGCGTGATGCATTGACCATGTTGCTGCATCGGGTGAAACCAGGCCTGAAAATCATTCCCATCCACAAGTTGAATGTGGTGGAAGCCACCGTTGAAAAAAACGGGCCAGCCGAGTTGTTTTGCCTCGACCTGCAATTGCCTGACACGCTGGGCATGTCGGGGGTTCAGGTGCTCCAAGCCAAGTTTCCGGACGTTCCTTTGGCCGTCGTGACCAGCTCCAGCGCCAGCGAATTCGAAACGCGTTGCCTCGAAGCCGGTGCAGATGCTTTCATCGAAAAATCGAACAGCCCCACCCAAATCATCGCGGCTTTGCGCAGCCTCTTGGTGACCGAGGAGCAAACCGCGATCGAAGACGCAGCCACACCCGCAGGCCCCACCAAACTGTCCAAACGCCAAAAACAACTGATTCTGATGTTGGACCAGGGTTTGTCGAACCGCGACATCGCCGAAAAGCTCGACATCAGCGAGCACACGGTCAAGGTTCACTTCTGGCGTCTGTTCCGCCGCTTGGGCGTCAACAGCCGCACCCAAGCGCTGCACTTCGCCCGCACCAACGGCTGGCTGGGCATTTAATTCGGCGCCATGCCCGTTGTTTCGATCACTTTGCTGCCGGGCTATGACCCGGACACCCAGCACCGCATGGTCAACCACGTGGCCAACGCGGTGCGCTCGGTGATCGCCACACCCGAGGCAGGCACCACGGTATTCATCAACGAGGTCAGCACCTACCGGCGAGACGGCAAGGTGTTCAGTGGTGGCCGCGCAGCACACCCAGTGGCCTCAGAGGTGGTGAAGTCTTTTTTGCAGGCCATGCAAGAGCGGAACATGCCCTTGGCTCAAAGCTTTTTGCACCCGGAATTTGTCATGTGCTTTCCGGGTGGCGTGCAAATGCGGACTTTGCCCGAATTGATCACTTGGGCCCAACAGCGTTACAGCACCATCGGCAAGAACTACGCGCAGTTCGAAGAGAGTTGGCAAGGCGATGCCACCGTGGTGTTTTGTCACGGCACCTTACAGGGGACCTGGCTCAACGGCGAGACTTTTGAAGGCATCCGTTTCATCGACCGCATGGAAGTGCGTGATGGCTTGATCACACGCCAAGACGTGTGGAACGATCTGGCCGAACACCGCAAGGCCTGAAGCGGGCCTCATTTCTTCTTGTCTTTTTCTTTGTCTTTGTTGATGATGTCCGGCGTCACGGCATCGACCACATTGACCACCGTCTTGACCCCATAAATCACGGTGGACGCTGCGACATCGGCAATGGCCAGCACGGTGCAGCCTTGCAGCAAAGGCAGGGCCAAAACAGCCACGATCCAGGTCCTGGTCTTCATCATTTTTTCCTTGTTCATTCCAACCATGCCCGGCAGCCAAGCTGCGGCAAGCCTTATCGTTGCCCGTAGGCCGGTCAGAAAAAACCCCGCAAGGAATCCCATGCGGGGTTGTTTTGAAAGATCTCATCAAATTATCGCACCAAGCTGCTCAATTCAAGCTGCAGCGCCTTTGAATGGGGTCGAATATGCGAACTTCTCGCCCTCAATTCAAGGCCGACAGCAGCCGTGCCTTGGCCAAGGCACGAGACAGCGCCGAGCTGTTTTCATAACCAGCCAGCCTGGCCGCTTCTTTCAGACCCTGCCCCAAATCGACTGCACGTTGCGCCATCGCCAACCGAATAGCAGACAAATATTTGCCGGGTGGACGCCGCATCGTTTCATGAAACTTGGTTGCAAAAGCCGTTCGTGACATGCCTGCTTCCTCAGCCAGAAGTTCCAGATTCCAGCCAAATGCCGGGCGCTGATGCATCGCCACCAAGGCTCTGGCGATGCGGGGATCGGCCAGGCCATTGAACAAACCACCACCCTTCGCCACTGGGTGAGCCACCAGGTATCGCAACAGCCCGATGAACAGAATGTCGCCGGCACGGTTGAGCAATGCGGGTTGTCCGCAACGCGGTGCGTTCAACTCCGACTCGATCATGGCCACGGCCAGACGCAAGGCAGGCTCGTCGTCAGCCAGCGAGACAAGCCGCGGCTGTACAAACTCTCCCAGAAAAAGCGTGGCCACAGGGCCCGTCAATTGCACATGCGCGTCAATCAGACGATGGGGGTGGCTGTCCGTGAATTGATGGAGCACAAAGGATTGAGCGGCGTGAACCGCAACCAGGGCAGGAGACTCGACGATCTGCGAAGTGCCTTCGACTTCCAGTTCAGCACGCCCACAAGTGAGAAAGTACAGCTGCAAAGCACTGTCGTTTTCCGGGCGTGGCGCACCTTGCAAACGCGTTTGCGTGGACAAGGAGAGTGTCACAACAGGTGCCAAGCCTTCCAGAAGGGCAGACAGGCGATCTAATTTAGCGTCACTCATTTGTACGAATTGCAAAATTTTATGAATTTTTGATTGCAAATCATACAACACACTTCATCTGTTTGATCGATTTTGCGAAGACAGCCACCATTTTGAAAGGACTTCACATGAGCACCTATGCTTTGATCCCGCGCCATCCCGTTCCCGCATTGCGCACACCTCTGGTCGGGGGTGGGCGGTATGTGCTGGGCGCCACACCCGCATCCACTTTTGAACTGGTGGTGTTTTACAGAGGCTTGCATTGCCCCATCTGCGCCAAATACCTGGTGGAACTCGAGCGCCTGATGCCCGCGTTTGAAAAACGCGGCGTTCAGGTGGTCGCTGTCAGCAGCGACAACGCCGAACGCGCCCAGGCGATGGCAGACAAAATCAAGGCGCAACACCTGCGTGTGGGCTACGACCTCAACCTGCAAAGCGCACGCCAATGGGGGCTGTACATCAGCACATCCCGTGGTCAGACCTCGATTGGGATCGATGAGCCTGCTCTGTTTAACGAACCTGGCGTGTTCATTGTTCGCCCTGACGGAACCCTCTACTACGGCTCCACACAGACCATGCCTTTTGCACGTCCCCAGTTCCAGGATCTGCTGGGGGCCATTGACTTTGCAGTGGCAAAAGATTACCCGGCACGCGGCGAGTACACAGGCGCAGTCTAAAAAACACAGCCCGCCATGTTTCAAAAAATCATCGAAATCACGCTGCCCATTTTTTTGATTGCATGGTTGGGCTTCGCGTACAGCCGTCGCGTCAAGCCAGACTTAGGTGGTGCCAATCAACTGATCGTTGACCTCGCATTGCCCGTTCTGATTTTCAGTTCCCTGGCATCCAAAAGTTTCGAACCACTGTCCGCCGCGATCTTCACTTGTGCTTCGGTGGCACTGATCATTTTGAGCGGGTTACTGGCTTGGCCCTTGGTTCGCTTTTCTGGCGCGTCAGCCAAGGCGTTTTTGCCCTGTGTCATGTTCACCAACGTGGGGCCGATCGGCATTCCCCTCATTGCGCTGGCCTACGGCCCCGAAAGCTTGCCGCTCTCCATTGTTTTGTTGGTCATCTCGAACATCTTGCATTTCACCCTGGGGGCCGTTGTCATGAGTGGCCGAGTGGAATGGCGTATGGTCTATGCCAATCCGCTCATAGGGGCCACTGTGCTGGGCTTGTGGGTATCGCACATGCAATGGGCTATTCCAACACCCATACAAACTGCATTGACCATGGTGGGCAATGTGTTGGTTCCCATGATGTTGTTGTCGCTGGGCTCGCGACTGGCCAGCAGTCAGTTGCACGATGTGCGTGTCGGTGTGAAAGTGTCCGTATTGACTTTCGCCATCCGACTGGTTGTCGTACTTGCGCTGACGCATCTGTTGCCATTGACCAGCATTGAACGCGGCGCATTGATACTGTTTGCCTGCCTGCCACCGGCAGTATTCAACTTTATGTTGGCAGACAAGTTCCACGTAGAGCCCCAAAAAGTGGCTTCTGCAGTCGTGTTGGGGCATGCGTTCAGCATGGTATTTTTGCCCCTGGGCATTTGGCTCACTTTGCTGTGAAGTCTGCGCGAGTGTCTGCAGGTCTTTTTCTGCTCTCGAACCGCTGAATCGGTCAATCGCCATAGTGCGGGTCGAAGCACAAGAAAAAACTCTGAGTGATTGAATTCCTCAGTGTTTGTTATTGGCGGAGCAGAAGAGATTGTTCAACTAACTTGATCAGTTTTCAGGCCCATTTTTTGGTGGGGTCGGGGATTCGAACCAGTACGATCAGGCGTTGTTTGGAAAGCGCGTTTCACGGCGACCCCTGAGAGAACAACTCTCCCCTCAAGTGCGCAACATGGAATCCAACCGGCGGCGAGGGCTCGGACCACGCGGCTCAACAGAAAACCCCACACGCGAGAGCATTTGCAAAGTCTCGCCCAATGCTGTCAAACCCAGGGTCTTGTGTATCGCCTCATAAGGTTCTCGCATCTCTGGGAACTCCTGCAGGGCTTGGGACAGCGGGTGCATGTCGATGCCCTCAGCTGTGGCTAGCAAGTGCGAACGAACATAGGCTCGACCAGCAGCCACATGCGTCGGACGCGTATTCCCAGAGCTGGCCACCCAAAAAAAACCGCTGGCCGTCTCAAAGGGTGCCCAGCGCTCCATAACCCTCTCAAGGGACTTGCTGCCCTTGGTGGGCACCTCCATCGGGTCAAACAGACCTGCCGTGTGCAGCGCCCGCACCATTGGGCTGTTCAGGCTGATGCCATCGGGGTTGGCGGCGATGGCGTCGGGCCCGATGCGCATCACGCGGGCCGACTCGAGCCAGGTGCGCGCCGTTGTGGCCTCGATCTCGTAGGCCTCGCGCGTGATGCGGCGGATCGGGTCCATCGCGGCCGCGCCGCTCGCAACGCCGCTACGCAGGCCGAATCGGGTGGCTGTGTCTGCCCAGCTGCGCAGCAGC
>Ga0315899_10002358_pt1 | contig 20939 bp, 22 predicted proteins | sample LakEriMetagenome_2_FD_203518 | JGI IMG/M metagenome (GOLD analysis project Ga0315899, IMG submission 203518) | Freshwater fungal communities from buoy surface, Lake Erie, Ohio, United States - Buoy 4 MA112 | ecosystem: Environmental > Aquatic > Freshwater > Lake | place: USA: Lake Erie, Ohio... | reverse complement strand
CTTACCTACTTTAGGATGTTGTCTTAAATAAGCAGCTACTTGAATACCATTCTCACAATGTCTTTGCATACGTACATGCAATGTTTTAATTCCTCTTAAAACTAAAAAGCAATCTTGTGGGCCTGGTACAGCACCAGTACTTTTTTGAATAAAATATAATTGGTCTCTTAGTGTTTGATCGTTCAACATCAAACAGCCTTGAATGACATCACTATGACCGCCTAAATATTTGGTAGCCGAGTGCATCACAATGGTGGCACCAAAGTCTAATGGGTTTTGTAAATAAGGAGAGGCGAAGGTATTGTCTACACAAACCATACAATTATGTTTTTTACCAATAGTGGATATCGCTTCAATATCACTAATATTCATTAATGGATTGGTTGGCGTTTCTAACCAAATTAATTTAGTTTTTTCTGTCATCGCAGCTGCTACATTATTGGCATCGGAAGTGTCTACATAAATAAATTTGATGCCCATCTTTTCATGTACTTTAGAAAACAACCTGAAAGAACCTCCATACATATCATGGGCAGCCACTACTTCATCTCCTGGCACTAGTAAACGCATCACTGCATCGGTAGCAGCGACCCCACTAGCAAAGGCTAATCCAAATTTTCCATTTTCAATCACTGCAAAGGCTTCTTCTAAAGCAAACCTTGTAGGGTTTTGGCTTCTTGCATACTCATAGCCCTGATGTACGCCAGGCGCGGATTGTACATAGGTAGATGTTTGGTAGATAGGTGTCATGATGGCACCTGTACTTGGATCGGGATGCGCACCTGCGTGAATATATTTGGTAGCTAGTTTCATTTGTAAATTTTAAGTTTTTTAAAAGTATTTTATTATTTTATTTTTTTCAAATTCATTTAATTCTATTTTTTTCTATTCTATTCTATATAATTCAATAGTATTACTTATTACACAACCACATTTCCATTTTTAAACATTCTATAAGAATAGATAGTAGGCACTAATACCATTACAACCATAGCTATAAAAAATATAACAAAAGAAGCGACTGAACTAAAGACTAAACCAGCAAAAAATTGAATTACACCTCCGTATAACCATACCTTACCTGCAATCTTATGCGTGGCATTCCAATTATCTACATTATCTAAAGTCCAAGGCAGTTTAAAGCCTGCAAAATAGTTTTGTTTTAATTTGGGCATATATAAACCTATACCAGCAAAAGCCAAACCCATCATGGGGAATAATAATTTTTCTATAGAAATACCTTGGTGTGAGGTAGCATATAAAATAATCATGCTTAATGCAGTTAGAAATAAGACAGTAAAAAATCCAAACTTTTGAAATAAGCCATCTTCCATTTGCTCACTTCTTTTGGGATCAATTTTTTTTATATAGGTCAAAAAGAAATAAGTAAATAAACTAGCTATTCCCATTATACTAGGCCCTAAATAAATACTATCCTTACTGCCAAAACCGTCCGCCTCTCCTTTAATATTAAAATGAGTAGGGATAATTTTAGGTAAACTAGGGTAGAGGTAGGCCGCATAGATAAATGGAATCCCAATTAATATGAGTACATAAAAGAGCACCATTTTTTTATTATTCATAAAGCCTACTTTAGGCTTTAAAGTTACTATATATTCGGTTTTAATCAATAATACGCTATGTCCACAAAAAAATTTACTTTTGCTTCAAATTCTAAAAAATGAGCAAAGGTCCAATTTCAAAGTTTGTAGAACATCACTATAGACATTTTAATGCTGCTGCCTTGGTAGACGCAGCTAAAGGTTATGAAACCCACCTTTTAGAAGGGGGCAAAATGCTAGTGAGTTTAGCAGGTGCCATGAGTACGGCTGAATTAGGTATTAGCTTGGCTGAAATGATACGTCAAGATAAAATTGCTATCATTAGCTGTACGGGTGCAAACCTTGAAGAAGATGTCATGAACTTAGTGGCGCATAGCCATTATAAGCGTGTTCCTAATTACCGTGACTTGACACCTCAGGACGAGTGGGATTTATTAGAGAATCATTACAACCGTGTAACCGATACTTGTATTCCAGAAGAGGAAGCATTTAGAAGATTACAAAAACATATTGTGAAGTATTGGAAGCAAGCTGAAGAAAAAGGCGAGCGTTATTTTCCGCATGAATTTTTATACCAAGTCGTATTAAGTGGCGAGTTGGAACAATATTATGAGATAGATCCTAAAGACAGTTGGATAGTTGCTGCAGCTAAAAAGAATATTCCTATTGTAGTTCCAGGTTGGGAGGATAGCACCACTGGAAATATTTTTGCCAGCTACGTGATTAAAAAAGAATTAAAAGCAAGCACCGTTAAAAATGGTATTGAATACATGGTGGAATTAACAGAGTGGTACCGTGCGAATAGTGGTGGAAAGGGTGTTGGATTTTTCCAAGTGGGTGGTGGTATCGCAGGAGATTTCCCTATTTGTGTAGTACCTATGATGTACCAAGACTTAGAATGGCATGATGTGCCTTTCTGGAGTTATTTCTGTCAAGTAAGTGATAGTACAACTTCTTATGGTTCTTATTCAGGCGCCGTACCGAATGAAAAAATTACCTGGGGTAAATTAGATATTCATACACCTAAGTTTATAGTGGAAAGTGACGCTACCATTGTAGTGCCGTTGATATTTGCCTATATACTAGGTCAATAATTAAAATGGGTCTAAAGAAAATTTAAGACCCATTTTAATTTTTCTCTAATGATTTTTTCAGCGCCCCCCCATAAACGATGGCGCTGATTTTTCCAATAAAAAAGCCCTTAGATTTCTAAGGGCTTTTTTATTTCAGCTGTTCTAATTATAGATTAAATAGAAATGAGAAAATATAATTTTGAGTGAACTTTGAGCGAAGCGATAGAGAACGAAAAATTATATTTTTGAAAGAATATTTAATTACCTCCCCGGCATATTCAAAGGCAAATCTCTTTTCAACATTTCTTCTCTTGTAGCCATTTCCCATGCTGTTTCAAAAATAATACGAACTCTTTTTTCCATTAAGTCAAAATTAATTTTCTCCACTGTATCAGTTGGTTTATGGTAGTCTGCATGTGTACCGTTGAAATAGAAAATAACGGGAACGCCTTTTGCAGCAAAATTATAATGGTCGCTTCTGTAATAAAAACGATTTGGATCTTTTGGATCATTAAATCTTCTATCTAATTCCATATTGTAGTTTTTATTCACTTTATCTGTGATAGGCTGCAAATCGCTACTTAATTTATCTTCTCCAATTACATATACATAGTTCATAGAGTCGCCCTTATAAGTAGGATCAATTCTTCCAACCATGTCAATATTTAAATCTACCGATGTTTTATCTAATGGAAATACGGGGTGCTCGCTATAATATTGAGAGCCTAATAAACCTTTCTCTTCACCAGATACATTCATAAATACAATATTACGCTTAGGGCTAAAACCTTTTTTACTTGCTTCAGCAAATGCTTGTGCAATAGCAACCACACTGGCTGTACCTGAACCATCATCATCTGCACCATAATAGATGACTCCGTTCTTGATGCCTTCATGGTCGTAGTGGCTAGTGATAAACATATATTCATCTGTCTTTTCTTTACTAGGCAATACGGCCATAACATCGGCACTAGGTATTTCGCTATTTCCACGCTCAGCTGTCCAATCAATAGTAGTGGTGTAAACGCCTTTAGGGACATCGGCTAATTCTTGGTCTGAAAAATCCTTGCTACCACCTAATAAACGACTACCTAAGCTTTTAGAAACTGTCATGCTCGCAAAATTGCTAGTACCACTTGGTTTTAAACTTAATCTACCTGTTAAATTGCTTGGGTAGCTTGGATTGTTGTTAGCAATTATGATGATACCTAAGGCGCCTAATTTTTGAGCAGCCATTATTTTATACATACTTCTTTCCTTACTTTCTGTAGCGACTAATAATTTTCCTTTTACATCTACAGTTGATTTATCATTGAAATCATTGCCTACAAAAATAATAGCATTCGTCTTCAAAGATTTTTGAGGTGCATAGGATGCATTCACCCAATAGTCTTTATCTAAAGTATAGGGTTCGCCATTTACTTTTAAAGTAGAACTCAATACTTTGTCTTGGTATAATTTAAAAGGCAATGAATAAGAGCCATTGTTGCCTGGCTTTAATTTGAATTTCTTGTACTGGCTTGTTAAATAAGCAGCCGCCTTTCTTTCACCTTCCGTACCAGTTTCTCTACCTTGCATTTCTGCACTGGCAATAATACTTAAGTGTTCTTTTAATCCTGCTGCAGTAATTGCTTTTGCTGCAGTATTTGCATCAATGCCTTGTGCTACAGCAATAACTGTCACAAAACTTAAAAATAGAACGAGTAGTTTACGCATTTTTTTTAATTTAAATTATTAACATGAAATTTTTTGAACTCTATTTTGATGTCTGCCTCCTTCAAAAGCAGTAGTCATAAATTTTTCTATCATTTCTTTCGCAAGCTCTATACTCACATAGCGTGCAGGAATACAAATCATATTCGCATTATTATGTAAACGTGTTAGTTCTGCTACATCGGTTTGCCAGCATAGACCCGCTCTAATACCTGCATGCTTATTGGCTGTCATGGCAACACCATTGGCGCTACCGCAAAATAAAATACCAAAAGCAGCTTCTCCTGTTTCAACACTATGAGCAGTGGGATGTGCAAAATCGGGATAGTCGACTGAATCGGCATTATAGGTACCAAAGTCTTTGGTGGTATATCCTTTCTCTTGCAACCAAGCGTTAATGGTATTTTTAAAATCAACACCAGCGTGATCGGCACCTAAGGCAATGGGTTTTTTAGCATCAAATACAAATGACATAATATATTTTTTATGTGTATAGAATAGATATAATTATCATTTTATTATATCATATTACTAGTAAGCTTTCCTAATTTAAGTTTTCAAATTAATCCCCTATTTAATCCCACTCTTCGTCTTCAGCTTTTTTCACAGACTTATGTGCCCATCTTGAAACAAAGATGCTAAATTCAAATAAAGTATATAAAGGTATAAATACAATTAATTGACTATACCAATCCGGGCTTGGTGTAATAAAGGCCGATACAATTAAAATAATAACAGCTGCATACTTTCGGGTGGTACTTAAAAATTTAGGCGTTATAATACCAATCTTGGTTAATAAAAATACAATGACAGGTAATTCAAAAGCAATACCGCATCCCAAAATTAAATTGGTGAGGTTATCAAGATAATCGGCAAAAGTAGGTATGGTGGTAATCACACCCTTGGTACCCAATTGGAAACTAGCTAAGAAATTAAAAGTAAAAGGACCTAAGACAAAAAAACCAAATGCAGCTCCGAAAAAGAAGAAAAAGGAAACCCAAAATATCATAAAGCGGGTATTCTTAACTTCCTTTTCTTTTAAGGCTGGTTTTATGAAAGCCCATATCTGATAAAATACAAAGGGGAAGGCAACGATAATTCCACCTACAAAGGCCATGCTAATACTACTCAAAAACTGACCTCCAAAAGTGGTACTTTGCATAGACACTTTCACAGGAGGCATACATAAAGAATCGCCTAAGTGAAGTATATGACTGAGTTTACAAAATGCTCTATAGGTAATAAAGTTAGGATCAATAGGGCCAGTAATCACATAGTCCATTATCCAATCTCTGTATATAAAAAGCACCAGTGAGGTAATTAATACTGCACTTAAAGATCTTACAATCGTACCTCTTAATACTTCCAAATGATCAATGAAAGTCATCTCTGATTCGTCAGTTTTCTTAAATCGGTCAAATAGTGCCATAATACATGTTCAATGAGGGATAAAGTTAAGGTTTCTAGTGGAAAAAGGGGGTCCAAAAATCAAAAAAAGGACTACCTGATTTTAATTTTTGCCTTTTCGATTCGGGTGTCGCTTACGGCCAAAATTTCGGCGTCAAAATGCGGCAAATGTATAATGGTGCGCATTTTTGGGATGGACTCGTGATGGTGAATTAAATAACCACTAAGGGTCTCTGAGCTGTCCGCGGAAAAATCTATACCATATTTTTCATATAGGTAGTCAAGCTCTAATCTGCCACTAAATATATACTCGGTATCTGAAAGCTTTTTTTCAATCAAGTCTTGCTCATCATATTCATCTTCAATTTCTCCAAAAATTTCTTCTAGCACATCTTCCATCGTAACAATGCCCGCAGTGCCTCCAAACTCATCTACCACCCAAGCAATACTTTTTCTTTTTTTGGAGAATAAACTTATTAAGTCTGCCGCATTCATACTCTCAGTCACAAGCGGAATAGAGTGCAAAATGGAAGCAATATGCGTAGGCTTTTTAAATAAATCAAGTTGATGTACATAACCCACAATGGAGTCTAAGCTCTCTTCGTACACGATAAGTTTACTTAGTTTAGTTTCAATAAATATTTCACTCAGTGTTTGAATAGAAGTACTTAATTCTACACCCACAATCTCTGTTCTAGGTACTAAGCACTCTCTAATTTTAATATCAGGTAGGCTTAATGCATTTTCAAATAAATCGGTATTTAAATCTTGTTGTTCTTTTGATTGTTTTGTTTGTTGTACAAAATGGGCTAGATCTACTTTAGTGAATCCCTCTTTTTTATGAATGATACGCATTTGAAATAAATACTTCAATACAAATTGCGCAAGGTTCACAAGTAATATAGTGATGGGCCTAAATAGTAGATGAAAAAATTGTGCTAAAGGGGCGAAGACAGTAATCATGGAAGCGGCCCTGGCTTTGAAGATGGCCTTGGGTACGAGCTCTCCGATAAGTAATATAACAAGGGTTGATAAAATAGTATTGCCTAGTAAAATAGAGTAGGGCCCTAGCGCCCATCTTTCCCAAATATAGGTATGTAATAAGGATTCGAATTGAATACCAAAAACCACTAAGGAAATATTTAAACCTATTAAGCAAGTGCCAATAAATTGCGTAGGGGTTTCTAAAAACTTGGCAATAATTTTTCCCGAGCTATGGCCCTGCTTTTTTTTAAGTTCCAAGCTTAATCGGTTGGCACTTACAAAGCCAATTTCATAGCCTGAAAAAAAGCCAATCAAAATTAAAGAGGCGACTATCGCGAAAAGCATATAAATAATTTATTCAATTGTAAAAATAAGCTTTACCATTCAGGTAATTTTGGTTTTGTTTCTACGATACCTTCAATTTGCTCCATAATTTCAGCAGTCAATAAGGCGGCGGTATCAATGGCAGTTAAATTATCTACTAATTGTGCTTTGTTCGTAGCGCCTAAAATGGCTGTACTCACATTTGGATTTTTGATACACCAGGCAATACTTAAAGAAGCGGTGCTTACTTTTAATGCTTTGGCAAGGGCTCCTAATTGTTGTACTTTTTTTATACTGTCTTGCATTAATAAGCGGTCTCTTAACCACTCAAAACCTTCTAAATGAAAACGGGAACCTTCTGGTATGCCATCATTGTATTTTCCTGTTAAAAGCCCCGAAGCTAAAGGACTCCAAATGGTCGTACCCATTCCTAGATTCTTAAAAATCCCCAAGTATTCACTTTCCATTTTTGCACGCTCAAATAAATTGTATTGAGGTTGTTCAACAGAGGGCCCTATTAAATGTTGTGCAGCTGCTATTCTATGGGCTTCCATAATTTCAACGCCACTCCACTCGCTTGTGCCCCAGTATAAAATTTTTCCTTGTTGAATAAGGGTGTTCATGGTTTGAACTACTTCTTCAATAGGGGTGGTTTTATCGGGTCTATGACAATAGTAAAGGTCTAGATAATCGGTTTGCAATCTTTTCAAGGCTTCGTGACAGGCTTCTGTTAAATGCTTTCTGCTAAGTCCTGTTTGATTGGGTTTATTTTCTTTTCCTCTCCAACCAAAATAGGCTTTGGAAGAAAGTACGATAGAAGTTCTATCCCAATTTTTTTTACTTAATACTCGCCCCATCATCTTTTCACTCTCTCCTGCAGCATACACTTCTGCGTTATCAAAAAAGTTAATGCCCGCATCATAGGCAATGCCCATTAGCTCATCGGCAATGCCGTCGTTGATTTGTTTGTGAAAAGTAATCCAGCTTCCAAAACTAAGTGTACTTAATTGTAAGCCGGTTTTCCCCATTTTTCTATATTCCATAATAATTATTTAGGATTGTTGCCCGTACTATCGGAGAGTATGGCAAAACTATTTGATTGTGGTTTAAATATATGAATATCGCTTAGATCTTGATTGGCTTCAAAACCCTTGCCATAAATTTTAGCGATGGGGTTATGTTGTTTTACAATCACTTCTTTATCGGTGGTGAACTTATTAGTATTCTGATCCCAGATCATTTCTTTGCACCATAAAGTATCGCCAAGTACATTGTATACAATTACATTATCTTTTAAAAAAATTTTATTCTCTTCTTCTTTATAATTGGCATAGTCGGCACTAAGCTTGCTTTCAATATGTAAGCTGTCTTTATAAAAATCTACTTTTATAGTATTTGGAAATTCGACCATCCTACCACTATCTAATAAGTATTTTCTCATCAAAGGGGCCATTAATTTAGCTTTCATTTTTCCATCGGTGCTAATGAAAATAGAAACATCTTTTCCCACATCAATACCGCCAATGCGTGCACTTAAGGCTTGCACTTCATTGACATTGTTTTCGCAAGACAGCATAAAAAAGCAGCTACTTATTAATGCAACTGCTAGTTTAGTATTTTTTTTGAATAATGTATTAATCATATTTGCGTTTATTAAACCAAATATCGCTCAAGCTATAACCTAAAGTAAATTGTAAAAAGTTTTCTTTGTAATCGTTTACACCAGAACCTCTTTGGCCTACTTGCAATGCTAAATTAAGTAAAGTATATTGTAAATCGTACGAACGATATTTTCTAATAGGTAGACCCATTCCAAAAGTCATGGCAGAGATTTTCAAGCCTTTATTATCTATTCTTACATAGTCTGTACCTGTATAAAATCCTGCTCTATAAGTCACTGTAGACCAGTAGCTTTCATAGTTAAAAGGATTAGGGCAGAACTGTGCACCAACACGTAACATCCAAGAATTAGACAATATATCTTTTTGTCCATAGAAGCTATATTTGTCTTTCCAAGCGGCGCTATTGTATTCTACACCCAATACCCATTGATCGTAACTACCTCTTGTATCAAATTCTTTTTTATGCAAGGCTAAGCCTAAAGTATACATAGCAGGTAATATAACATTGCCTTTAACATTTTGAATAGAGATGGCAGTATCTAAAGGAGTTGAAGCAGCATTTGTAAAAATACCCGTAGAGCGAACCATATCTTGTTTGCCTTTCATGGTCTGATCCATAGTACCTGTAGCACCATAACTTAAAGAGTATTCTGTTTTTTGAACACCTTTTCCTTTTTGAATTTTATAAATAGGAAATTCTCCTAACACACCCCATTGAAAAAAAGCGCCACCAAATACCGTATTGGTATTGGAGGTAGATTGATAAAAATAATTTGAATCGGAACTGTTTTTAAATGATTTTATATTTTCAATTTTCCTACGTCCTAAATTATAACCTGTATTGACTCCCAGACTTAAGTATTTCCAAGCCTTGCCAAAACCTAAAAACACTTGGTTTAATCCACCTTGTCCAATATAATTGTTCAAAATGCTATCGCCAGAAGAAATCATTTTTGTTTCGTTGACTGCATAATTTATTTGAGTGACAGGTCTTAGGCCAAATGCCATTCCTGTTTTTTTATTTTTATCCATGGGCAAACCCACTACTATATAATTAGGAATTAAGTAAGTAGATTTTTCTTTTCCAGTGGGGCTTGATAATTTATTTAATGTGTTATTATTAAAGTTCAACCCTAAATCAAAAGTAGTCATATAAATAGTGCCATAGGAAGCAGGGTTATTGAAATTAAGGCTTTGTCCAAAGCTACCATTCATAGAAGCAGTGTAAGCCGCAGAAAAACCGCCCAATGCCTGACTCGTTACATTTTGATTATTCACTATTTCAGTACCTAATCCATACCTAGAAAAAGGGGAGTTAATTTGAGCCTTAGTTGGGGTGATAAAACAAACTAAACCTAGAAAGGGGGTTAACCTAATTATTTTTTTCGCAAATAGCATACAGTCCTTTAAATATTAAATTTTGGTCGGCAAATATCCTCTTTTTTAAATGAGGCACAAAATAAGAAATGTCGCCGCCGGTTAATAGCACGTTAAATTTGCCATATTTCTGCTCATAGGCTGTGATAATGCCATCAATTTCGGCCGCCATGCCCAAAATGACCCCGCTAAGGATATTGGTTTTAGTGTCATAACCCACTAGCGGGAACTCGTTGGAGGGGCTAATTAGTGGCAAAAGGGCGGTTTGTTCATGCATTGCCTTAAAGCGCATTTGCATACCTGGTGAAATACTACCTCCTAAAAAAGCATGGGTATTATTGATAAAATTATAGGTGATACAAGTGCCCAAGGATATAACTAAATTATGTTCATGGGGGAATTGATCTACAGCGGCAGCAATGAGCGCTAGTCGGTCAGCGCCAATCGTTTCTGGCTTGCCCACGGGCGTGGTAAAGTTAATTTGAGTACTAGGCCCCAATAAGTGAAATTTGGTAGATTTTGCCAAAACGGTTTCGATGGCTTTATCGTGATGAATAACAGAAGATAAAATGGTTTTTTCCGGATTAAATTCAGCAATTAATTTTTCAATTTCTTGAACAGTACCTGTTTCAACTTCACGTATTGCCTCCAAAGTTTTATCCTTAAAGATGGCAGCCTTTAATCTTGTATTTCCAAAATCAAAACAAATGGTAGTAGACATATACTTACTTATAGTCCAAAAATAATCTCTTTGGGGCAAAGTTTGCTTAAAACAATAGGCAAGTTGCAAAAGATTTCGGTTATTTGATGTAGAAAATAAATGGACATGAAAATTGCCGGCTTCACGATCATCAAAAATGCTGTAGTCAATGACTTTCCCATTGTAGAAGCCATTCGATCAATTTTACCTGTGGTTGATGAGATGATTGTTTTAATAGGTGATTCTAGCGATGAGACCCTTGCTTTAATTGAATCCATTGTAGATCCAAAAATTAAAATCCACCATTCTGTTTGGGATAAAAACTTAAGAAAAGGGGGCAAGGTACTGGCTATTGAAACTGATAAGGCTTTTCAGTTAATTGATGATTCATTTGATTGGGCATTTTATATTCAAGGCGATGAAGTAGTACATGAAAAATATTACAGTACCATCAAGGAGGCTTGTAATAAATATTTGACAGACAATGCCGTTCAAGGCTTATTATTTAAGTATAAACATTTCTTTGGGACATATGATTATGTTGGAGATAGTAGAAAATGGTATAATCACGAGGTGCGCATTATTAGAAACAATAAAAAGATTAGTTCTTATTTAGATGCGCAAGGATTTAGAATGAATGGAGTTAAATTGCCAGTAGCATTAATTGAATCTTTTATTTATCATTATGGATGGGTGAAAAATCCTCAACAAATGAAAAAGAAGTATAAGGCACAGAATATATTTTGGCACGATGACGAGCAAATAAAGAAAATAAATGAGAGTCCTGATTTTTTTGACTTTTCTGAATTTGATTCTTTGGAAAAATTTACTGAAACGCACCCTTTGGTTATGAAAAAAAGAATTGAAGCGAAAAATTGGGAGCTCAATTTAGATTTGAATAAAAAAAATCTTTCCTTCAAAAATTTCATCTTGTATTACTTTGAAAAATTAACTGGAATTAGATTATTTGATTTTAGAAATTATAAAATTATTAGAAAGTAATGTTGTTCACCATAGAAGATATAAATCTTGAAATAGCAAAAGGTATTTTTTTGAAATTGGCTAAGACCATTTCAGGAATTGAAAATAAGGAGGCATCTGCTGCAAAGTATTTGGAGTCCATCCAACCCTCTAAGGTGCCGATAATAGGCATTACAGGCCCTCCTGGCGCTGGGAAAAGCACTTTAATCTCCGCCATGATCAATGTTTGGGTAGGGGAGGGAAAAAAAATTGCGGTATTGACTGTAGATCCATCCTCTCCTTTTCACAAGGGGGCCATTTTAGGAGATAGGATAAGAATGAGAGATTGGTATATGCACCCTAATGTATTTATAAGATCTTTCGCTTCAAGGGGGCATTTAGGGGGATTGACAAGTGCTATGATTGAATTAACCACTTTATTACAATCATTAAATTTCGACATCATTGTATTGGAAACAGTGGGAGTTGGTCAATCTGAAGTTGAAATTGCTGATTTGGCTGATACGACTATTGTGGTTTTAATCCCTGATGCAGGTGACGATGTACAGATGATGAAATCTGGTCTGATGGAAATTGCAGATTTATTTGTAGTCAATAAAAGTGATAGGCCTGCTGCAAATACTTTTTTCAATCATCTTCAAAAAATGATTCAAGAAAATAATGCTAGTATGCCTGCGCCAAAAGTTATTTCTACTATTGCCTCTCAGAATATGGGTATCATTGAATTAGTAGAGGAAGTTTATCAACATCAACATTTGCTGGAAAAATCTTCGGATAAATTAAACTCCATAATGACAAAAGTGATTCAAATTATTATCGGAAAACATTTGGATAAGCTTGATCAAGAAGATATCAAAACAAAATTAGCCATTGCTATTGAAGACGAGCATTTCAATTTATTCAATTTTGCCAAACAAATTACTGATAATAAAATTTAATATCAGCCCATCAATTTAATTTCTAATAAAAAACCCATTGCTAAAAACAAAGTGGGTAAGTGAATAGCCTTTCTCGGTTAAATGATTGTATACTTTATTTTTTTGTGCTTCATTAATTGTAAAATCAAGCATCTCGATAACAATTAAATAGGGTTTGTATTTATCAATGTCTATAGAACTTAGTACTTCAAAATCGTGATTTTCAACGTCTATACATAATAAATCAATAGTCTGTTCTTTGGTATGGTATTCAGACAGTATAGAGTTCAATGTTTTAGTGGTCATTACCTTTTTAAGATGACTTGGAAAATTTTTTTCTCCAAGCGAATTCATGTGCCCGGTGTCTATAGTGGATATTTTATCTTTGTTCGATAAATTAAAAACAACTTCTTCTTCTTTGTTGGAGACTAAGTAATTTAAACTAATATCTCCCGGTCTAAATTTTTTATATAAATCAATAAGGTAACCGTTTCCGTCTATATTTATACCCCTCCATCCTTTTAAATATAATAGGTAAGTATTATTATATTCAATTGGATGATTGCAGCCCACATCCACAAAAATTCCATTCTTTCTTTTTGCGTTTTTTAAAATTATTTCAATAATTGTATCTTCTGAAAACTGTGACAGAGAAACTTTTGCAAAAACACCTAAGAGTTTAAAAAAACCTCTCAAAAGTCTATAATAAAAAGGAAGAATAAATCCCTTTAGTAATACATTGCTATAAAATTTGTATAAAGACATAAATTTATTTAAAATTTAAATGGGCGTTGCATATATGTTAATGGTTTTTTGAAATTGAAGTATATCTGAGTTAAAATTTAGTTTTTTAACTAATGTATCACTCTTAAAGTCTTCAAAATAAAATATTTCATAACCATTAGATTGTATTACATCGAATAACTCAATTTTTGCTTCATTGCTAGCTTTCCCAAAACTTTCAGCAATGATTACTGGTTTACTTTGTACAATTAAATCATTTATAGATTTTAAAATTTCTTTATCATAACCTTCTGTATCAATTTTAATGAAGGCTAGTTTATTTAACCAATCTTTGTAATTAGTTTCTAAAAAATCTTTAAGATTGATTCCAACTACTTTCTCGGGCTGTACAAACTTACCATGACTACTCTTTTTTGTTGAAGAAATTCCGCCATTGGCGAAAGAGGCTTCTGAGGAAACAAAGTAGAATTCTTCTTGTTTTGTTGAAATGGCATTTTGGTGAGTAGCGATATTGTATTTGTCTTTATTTAAATTAGCATTTTCTTGTAAAATTTTAAAGACGTAACTATTTGGATCAAAACCAATTGTTAAACCAGTTTTACCTGCACATAATGCCATTGGTATAGTGGTATCCCCTATATGCGAGCCAATATCAATGGCTAAATCTCCTTCTTTTATAAATTGATTAAAAAATTCAACCATAGATACATCAATTGTAATGGGACTAACTAATGGGTTAGACCAATTAGCAAATTTAATTTTTCCATATTTCCCCAAATCAAAAATATCAATAACACTAGGATACTCTTTGGTGAATCTCCTGGCTATTTTTTTTGCAATTGATTTTTTTAAATAGTTGAACATATTTAATACGTAATTTGGTATAAATATACAAAGTATTCCGCATATTTATCTTTTACTGATTTTCCTATTAATATTAAAATACATTAGCCCTAAATAATTGTATCTTTTACTGATTTTCCTATTAATATTAAAATACATTAGCCCTAAATAATTGTATCTTTTACTGATTTTCCTATTAATATTAAAATACATTAGCCCTAAATAATTGTATTTTTTATGATTTTAATATATTTTAATGAATTATATTTAAACAAAATAATTCAATCATGAATACTATTTCTATAGTTGTTATAACTTTCAATGAAGCAAAAAATATAGCTCGTTGTTTGAACAGCGTTAAGCTTATTGCTGATGAGATTATTATTATTGATTCTAATTCTACCGATGCAACTGAATTGCTTTGTCAACAATTCAACGCTATATTTATCAAGCGTTCTTTTACCGATTATGCGGATCAACGTAATCTTGCTTTTGAATTAGCAAAAATGGATTATTTATTTTTCTTGGATGCCGACGAAGAATTGAGTGAGCAATTAATTCATGCTATACAAAAATTGAAAGATACTGGTATGGATAAAGATGCTTACAAAATAAATAGGTTTAATAATTTTTGTGGCAAATGGATAAAACATGGGATGTGGTATCCAGAAAGATTAGTAAGAATGATAAAAAATGGAAAAGGGAAATGGCAGGGTCGAATACATGAAACACTACAACCAATAGAGGGGTCCTCCATGCAACTATTAAAGGGAGATCTTTTGCATTATAGCTATAACAATATTGATTCCCTTGTTTCTAAACTAAATAATTATACTACACTACAAGCAATAGAGATGCAAGCAATGAATAAAAAAGCCACATGGTTTAAATTATATATTAATCCAATATGGGCTTTTATAAATGGTTACTTTATGAAACTTGGGTTTTTAGATGGCTGGGAAGGATATGTAATTCATAAGTCTATTTCCTACCAAACAATGATTAAATATGCCAAACTAAGAAAACTAAATCAAGGCAAAGAAATTAGCTAATTGCGCTGCTTTTCCCGCCATTTAAAGGCGATAAAGCCTGCAATGGCAAAAGGCATAGCTGCTAGGTATAGTATACCCGCATTAAACCCCCTTCCCGCTTCCTGTCCAATTTGACCGGCAGTTTTGGTACAGATAGAGCATTGTGCCATAGCACTTACTACCAATAATTGAGAGAGTATTAAAAACGTAATGCGTTTCATAAATACTTATTTATTTTCTGTATTCAGTAAAGGCTAATAAAAAACCCCTTGAGGGGGTCTTTATTACAAAGTGTTAAGCTTTCGCTTTAGTTGCTTTTTCGGTTTTTACAGCCGCTGCTTTAGGGGCAGCCACTTTTTCAGCTTTTGCAGCAGGTGCTTTAGGGGCAGTTGCTTTCGCAGTAGCCGCTTTAGCGCCTTTGCTAGCCACTTTATGTGGTCTGCTTACGCCAAAAGAACCTTTAAATCTTTTTCCTTTAGCTGTTTTTTTATCTCCTCTTCCCATATTCTTGTTTTTTGTTAATTGTTGATTGGACAGCAAAAATAAAAAAACCCTCGCACATACGAGGGTTTTTTTTCAAAATCTTGTAATTAAGCGATTTTAGTCACTAAAACTATAATTTACCGCTCAATTCTTTACCTGCTTTGAATTTTGCAACTTTCTTAGCTTTGATTTTGATAGCAGCACCAGTTTGTGGATTGCGGCCCATACGAGCAGCACGCTTAGAAACTGAGAATGTACCAAATCCTACTAAAGTTACTTTATCACCTTTTTTCAAGGCTTTTGTAACTGCTTCGATAAATGCGTCTAAAGCTGCGTTAGCTTGTGTTTTTGCGATCTCTGCATTGTCAGCAATGTGAGCGATCAATTCTGCTTTGTTCATAGATGTGTTTTTTATAAGTTTAAAACGATGTAACAAATTTATTAGGTTTTATCAATTGAAAAAATATTTTTTTTAAAAATGCATTTTTATATATCGCTTGAAACCCTTAAATAGTAAGGTTTTCGAGCAAAATCACTCAATTCGTTAGTTTAATGTATTCATTGAAAAACATATGAAACCTATACTGGCATTGAGTTTCATTGATAATCGGCTGAAATATAAGCCTGCCTTGCGTTTCCGCCATTTAATCTATCCACATTCAATTCACAATTTGCATTTCGGAGCAAAAATAGTAGCATTTTTCACCCCAGGTGACTTGTACTTCCTTTAAATGGGTGGAAGCGTGTAATTGTTGGTACGACTGCCATAGCTCGATCTTGTCACAATAAAGTTGTAAAGTATAAGTGGGCGATTGATCGGCTTGCACTTCAATTTGATATAATTTATGCTCACTAAAACTTTGACATGCTATGACCTTAGGAATAAAATTATTTTTCATCCATTCCAACCATTGAAATTCCAAAGCAGGATCTATTTGAAAACTAATATTATAAACCTTCATGTACAATAATTTTATATTTTATTTTAATTCTAAAACGATAGGGCAGTGGTCGCTATGTTTCACCATCGGTAGGATGGTAGCGGCTTTAATGGAACTTGCTAAGGCTTCTGTGGTGCATAAATAATCAATACGCCATCCTTTATTTTGGAGTCTTACACTGGGAAATCTTTGTGTCCACCAAGAATAACCACCTGCGGTGCTAGGATTTATTTTTCTATAACTATCTATCCATCCATTTGCTAAAAAAGAATCCATCCATGCTCTTTCTTCAGGTAAAAAACCAGAGGATTTTTTATTGCCTTTGGGATCATGAATATCTATTTCTTGGTGTGCAATATTATAGTCTCCTGCAAGAATAATTTTGGGGCGTTTCTTCGCTAGCTTATTTAAATAGGTTTCAAACTCTTTCAACCACTGGTATTTATAGGTCTGTCTTTCATCGCCACTGCTTCCAGAGGGAAAATAAGCATTTACAATGGTGAGATCCCCTATATCTACTCTAATGACTCTGCCCTCAAAATCGCTCAGCTCATACCCATTGCCAGTTTGTACTAAGTCGGGCTTCATTTTACTAAAAACAGCCACGCCGCTATAGCCTTTTTTTTGAGCGGAAAACCAAGAGATATGATAGCCAAGGTCCGTGAATAAAGAAAGGTCGATATCATTTTCGGTAGCCTTGGTTTCTTGCACACAAAAAATATCTACGGGATATTCGGTTAACCATTCGATTAATCCTTTTTTAATAGCGGCTCTAATTCCATTGACATTATAACTTACAATACGCATGCAATAGTTTGTTTATCCAGGTTGTTGAAATATTTCTGCATAAGCAATAAGTAACAATAAATTTTCTAAGGCAGGAAGGGTATTTCTTTTTTCTACCATTTGAATGGGTTTTTTATTTCCACTAATGGCCATTACCATTTGTTTATCTATAAGTAGGGTAGTAATATTATTTTCATAATTCAGTTGAATGACAAAATCATGATTCATCGCATTGCCGCTAATAACTCTTGAATGTTTAATGGGTTGTTTTGCAAATAAAGTGCCCAGCTTGGCCTTTTGACTAGAGTCGTATCCATTGTAAACATTATCAGGGTAATAAAATTTATTTTCTTCTTTAACAAAGTCTTTTACGTTAAAATAGCCAATACTATCTTTATCTTGAAAAATACGGTGACTAGCTTCGGATAAAAATTGAATAGCCAATTTTGGCGAATTATTATCATCTGTAAGTGTAAGTACTGGCTCGCTATTAAATTCAATATAGGAATCTAAGGAATAATCGATATTGTTTTTAATATCTCTTAAGGGCTGCATGACTTGATAGTACTCATTTTTACTAAACAGGGGTCTTGTTTTTCTTATAATTTCTACGATGTCTTTATGGGGATTGTTTTCGGATTTGTCCTTATTGTTTATTTTTTTCAAAACAGCTGGGGGTACTCTTAAAGCATGCAGTCCTGCATTGTCTATAAAAGAAATAAACTTCTTGCTCGTATCAAATAGCACTCTAGGCATATTGTGCACAAAGGGCATCCAATAATTATCGGTCGCATAGGCTGCTGGAATTTTGACATCTATATAAGCTATTTCGTCTCCTTCTGCATCTAAATAATTCAAGGATTTGGCGATCGCATTAAATAATAAATTGGGCATGCTTGGAGTGGAATTAATGGTATAGCCTATACCCAAGGATTCAATAGGGGTAAAGCCTAGCATAATTGTTTTTTGAAAAACACGCTCTTGTTTTAAATTAAATATTGAGCAGGCAATAAACCATACTGAATGAAGACTATCTTTTTTGCCTTTGGATATTTGTACTAGATCATTCTCGTAAGCAAACCCGGGATCCATTTCATAAATTTCTAAATAAGTATGATAAGGAATTTGACTGCTTTTAGACCAATCAATTTTTATTTTACCCGCCTGTGCTAGCTTTGTAAGTGTTTTAGTGGTGGTGGTATAGCTTTTATCTCTTTGCATTTTTAAACTGACAAAAAGACTCGAATCTAAGGTTTCTAAAATAGGATTGATATTCGCTGGAATTTGCCAATAGCTAGCCGTTGGGTTTAAGTAAGAATAGGCTTGTATTTGTTCAACCACCACTAAAGGCGTTGAAGTGTTTTGAGACCATCCTTGAAAGGAGCATAGGAATGAAAAAACTAGAAATTGAATGGCAATCAATTGCTTCATAAGTCGTATAGAATATTATGTCAAATTTAGCTTATTTAAAGTACTATGCTTCAATATTTATTCTAACTTCCATAAGAAGATTTGTTAAAATATTTAAAGTAGCCATGAAACCAATAGAAAAGCAAAGAATTATACCGGCCTTTAAGCAGTATGACTTAGAGGGGCCCAAGCCCAGGGTGAATGAATTTTTATTTGCTCTTCAAATTTTTATTCAATTTATTAAAGGATTTAGAACCCTACATTTTGTGGGACCCAGTGTCACTGTTTTTGGTTCTGCAAGATTTGATGAAAATCATGTTTATTATAAAATGGCAAGAGAGATAGGAAAAAAAATTGCCGAACTTGGATTTACGACTATGACGGGAGGGGGCCCTGGAATTATGGAAGCGGCCAACAGAGGGGCATTTGAAAATGGAGGTGCTTCCGTTGGTTGTAATATTAAACTGCCTTTTGAACAAGCGCCGAATCCCTACACGCAAACCTCTATTACCTTTAGTTATTTTTTTATAAGAAAGGTACTACTCGTTAAATATTCTTATGCTTTTATTATTATGCCTGGAGGTTTTGGTACCCAGGATGAATTTTTTGAAACCTTAACCCTAGCACAAACCAAGGTCATCAACGATTTTCCTATTGTAGTGATGGGCAAAGAATATTATGAACCTTTTCATCATTGGTTGGACCACATGATTGCAGAAGGTACTATTGCAGAAGGGGATAAAAAATTCATGTTATTCACCGATAGCGTAGACGAGGCCATGGAACATATAAGTAAATATGTAAACAAGAACTACAAAGTGAAACCACGCAAACGTCTATGGTGGCTATTTGAAAAAATATAAGAAATAAAAAAAGGAACTTATTACTAGGTTCCTTTTTTTATTCGTTAAGTATTCAATAAAGTATAATTTAATAAAGTATAATTCTTTAAAGTATCATGAGTCAATCACTTAGTCAATTATTTAGTCAATTACTGGCTGTAACCATCTAGTAATGTACTCTAAAGGCTTATCCTTTCTTTTGGTATAATCTAATACTTGGTCCTGACTAATTTTACCCAATCCAAAATATTGACTTTTTGGATTCGCAAAATACCATCCACAAACACTGGAGGCTGGATACATAGCTAAGCTTTCTGTTAAGCTAATGCCTGTATTTTTTTCAGCGTCTAATAAATTAAACAAGGTGTATTTCTCAGTATGGTCCGGACAAGCAGGATAACCTGGTGCAGGACGAATACCCACATACTGTTCACTAATTAAAGATTCATTGGTTAAAGTTTCATCCGCAGCATAGCCCCAATATTCTTTTCTAGTTTTAGCGTGTAAATATTCTGAAAAGGCTTCTGCGAGTCTGTCTGCTAAGGCTTGTAAAATAATTTTATTATAGTCGTCTAAGTTTTCTTCAAATTTTTTGATGTGTTTTTCAATACCATGAATGGTAACTGCAAAGGCGCCAATAAAATCTTTTTTATTTTCTGAGCTTGGGCAAATAAAATCGGCTAAAGAATAATTGGGTTGACCTACTGTTTTTTTAGCTTGTTGTCTTAAAAAATGTAAGGCTATTTTTTCTTGACCATTTTCTACCAATACATCATCGTTATTAGAACTGGCTGGCCAGAAACCCACAGCCCCTTTAGCGCTTAGCCATTTCTCTTCAATAATTTGACTGAGTAGTTTTTGGGCGTCAGCATATAATTTAGTAGCCACTTCGCCTACTACTTTATCTGTTAAAATGGCTGGGAAATTTCCATGTAATTCCCAAGCAATGAAAAAGGGTTTCCAATCGATATAGTCTACCAGTACCGATAAGTCGGTGATCTCAATGGCTTTATTACCCGTAAAACTTGGTGCTACCACTTTAAAGTTTTCCCAATCAATGATGGCTTTGTTTTGCAAAGCATCTGCATAGCTAAGTGATTGCTTCGTTGTTTTTTTATTATCAAAATCGTTCTTAAGTCCTGCATAGGCTGTTTCTAATTCTAATAAGAAAGGTGCTTTTTGGTCTTTGTTCAGTAATG
>Ga0315899_10002357_pt1 | contig 20945 bp, 14 predicted proteins | sample LakEriMetagenome_2_FD_203518 | JGI IMG/M metagenome (GOLD analysis project Ga0315899, IMG submission 203518) | Freshwater fungal communities from buoy surface, Lake Erie, Ohio, United States - Buoy 4 MA112 | ecosystem: Environmental > Aquatic > Freshwater > Lake | place: USA: Lake Erie, Ohio... | reverse complement strand
CAATCTATATTCCAGGATTGGGTATTCTCAGTGTTGTTGTTATTTTGATTGTTGTTGGTATTATTGTGACCAATTTCGTTACTGATCCTATTAAGAAGTGGGTTACTTCCTGGTTTAAAAAACTACCAATTTTTAACGTTTTATATACCTCATTCAAAGACCTTACGGAAGCTTTTGTGGGTGATGATAAGAAATTTAATGAGCCCGTAGTTGTCGAATTTAATGAAACAGGATTGAAGAAGATTGGTTTCCTTACTCAAAAAGACCTTTCTAAAATAGGCTACCCTGGTGAGGTTGCGGTTTATTTCCCATTGTCTTACTCTTTTGCCGGACAGTTATGCATTGTGAAAGCAGACCGAGTTAAACCTCTTAAAATGAGCGCCAGTGAAGCAATGAAATTCATCGTATCCGGTGGGGTAAGCCAGATTCCTTAAAGATTCATGTTGGGCTATCCTGACATTATCTTGGTATTTCAAATACCGGAGCGCCTTTTGCCTCTGCTTTTTTCTTAAATGTATATTGAATACCCACATTTATTGCATAATCGGCAAAAGCTGAATCGCCCATACGAAAGATACCTGTATTTCTTTGATATTCAAGATCGGTATAACTTTGAGGACGTTCCCTTCTGAGTGCGATTGGCAATCCAAAGCTTAGTGAAAGATTATTTTTCATATATGAGTAAACCGGCTCGGCAGATAGGATATTGCCAGGGCGTCTAAAACCTGCACTTCCTCCAATAAAATCGTAAACAGGCACACCTTCATAACGGGCACCTATTGAAATATTCGAAACAGGGCTAAGTGAAAAGTTTGCGGCAAATCTTGATGAAAATTGATCAGTAACAGACATAATTGCCTCATTGGCAAGAGTCGGACTTAATTTTTCTCTGAATGTTCTGATATTGTTTACTTCTCTTGGATTTATCAAGTAAAACGCTCCGGTGGAGAGGTAAATCTTTTCACTTAGTTTAACATACATTTGGGTTTCTAGGATTACTCCAAATCCACCGTCTCCTAACTGAATGGACTGATCAACAGGCCTAACCTCCGGTGTTCCATTTACACCAACATTATAGAAGATGTCTGTGGAGTTAAAATTTCCTGTAGGTAGTTTTAGGGATGATCCCAGTTGAATATTCCATGATTTTGTACCGGGTTGAACGATCCATTGCTGGATACCAAATCTGATGTCGCCCAATCCACGTGAAAATGACATATTACGCTGAGTTCTGCCATGCTCATAAAGGGATGATCTCGTATTGATTTGGGTTGGTATACCAAGAATCAAATTGGTTTTGCCCGATAACCAATAGTTCACATTGTATTCCCAGTTGTGAGAGTGATTAATTACTTCTGTTCCGTTAGTAACCCTATCCGGTTCTTCATGAGTCCCCCTGAAGTGCCTAAAAGACTTGAAATAGCGATAGTTTAACCCAGCCTGCATATCACCTTTTGCAAAGGTGTTGTGAGTCATGTCGGCAGAACAAACTCCAAAATGTCTTACAGCAACACAACCCTGTCCATAGCTTTCTTGAAAAATGAGTAGAAAAGTAATTACAAGTAGAATTTTTTTCATAGAGCTTATATAAGAATTAAGAAATAATTGTTCTAAAGGTTATTGAATACCCTAAGGGTCATTTGTTTCAAAATTCAAATTTAATTAAAATAATGGAAATAAGCTAAAGAGCAGGTATACATGCCCGCTCTTTACCCCATCTCCTCCGCTATGAACTAATTTTCTTTACTTGTTGCAATCCGGTATAAGGTCCAGCCCATAAATAGAAAGAATATAAATCCTACTATCTGATAACCGCCGGATCCCAGATATCCGCTCAGGTGTTCTTCCATGTTTAGGCTACTTACCGGACCTCCAGTTGATTCAAATGCCATCAAAAATGCATAGATAACGCCCATCAGCGCACCACCTGCTACCAGTCCGGTAGCAAACAGGTTTCCTTTACCCAATTCCTCATCTTCCGGTTTATGGTTATTCTTTTTGGATCTCATTTCAACCAGCCCTTTAATGGCTCCACCTGCAAAGATTGGTAGGGTAGTGGAGAGTGGTAAATAAGCTCCTACTGCAAATGAGAGTGATTTTACGCCACATAATTCAATTGTTATAGCTAAAAAAACACCAACAAGTACAAATTGCCAGTCGAGGTTAAAAGAGAGTAATCCCTTGATCAAAGTAGCCATCAATGTCCCTTGAGGTGCAGGATATGTTTCAGTCCCAATGGCATGTGTAATTCCCTGAGCTGTCATTTCTGCGGTGGGTCTGTCAAGTACCGAAAGGGTAAGTCCGATAACCACTGCAGAAACAATTGCACCAACAAATAGTGCTAATTGCTGATACCTTGGTGTTGCACCAACAATATATCCTGTCTTCAGATCTTGTGATGTTGCTCCGGCATTTGCTGCGGCAATACAAATCATGCTACCCACAACCAATGCCATTGGCTCATATAAATTGCCAGTCCATCCAATACTGATGAAAATGAGGCAGGTTCCCATTAGCGTAGCGATGGTCATTCCTGACACCGGATTTGAAGAGGTGCCAATTAATCCAACAATCCTGCTGGATACTGTGACAAAGAAAAAACCAAAAATGATAACCAAAACACCAATTAGTAATTTGTTTAGAACAGAATCACCAGGTATTTGTGGTAATAAAGCCATCAGCAAAATAAGTCCGAGGCTACCAAAAATTACGATTTTAAATGAAAGGTCATCATCTGTGCGTTTGACGGTTTGCTTTTCTGTATTCGATTTATTCATCGATGCCAGACTTGATTTGAATGAAGAAACAATGGTAGGAATAGTTTTAAGAAGGGTAATAAATCCGCCGGCGGCAACAGCACCTGCACCGATTTGCTTGACATAGGCTTGATAGATTGCTGTCGCCGTATTGGCAAATACCATGTTTAATGGGTCCCATCCTCCTGGGCCACCCGGACTATACACATCTTTCAGATAACCTAGCTTAACTAATTGATAAGCAATAGTTTCTGCGGGTACAAGTGTTGCAAGCAATGGAATAAGTCCCAGCCATGCAAGCACACCACCGGCTACCAGTACACCCGCAATCTTTGGTCCGATAATATAACCTACCCCCAGATACTCAGGCGTGATTTCACCATTTAAAGTTGCTGAAGGAAAGAATTTGTTCGCCTGGCTGCTTGCCCAGGTAGGTGCTTCTGCTATCAAATGAAATATCTTTTGTAGTATAGCATAAGCAAATGCAAAGGCAAGTCCGTAATAAGCTGTTTTAGCAAAATCACCTCCTTTTTCACCTGCGATTAATACGGATGCGCAGGCAGTACCTTCCGGATAGGGCAGACTTTGATGCTCTTCAACTATCAAAGATTTTCTAAGCGGAATCATCATCAGGGTGCCCAGAATGCCGCCTAAAGCTGCAAGAAAGAAAATTGGCCAATAAGAGAAAAAAGATTCACTGTTGCTCCCGGCAGAAAGAAATAGAAATCCGGGTAAAGTGAAGACCACACCTGCGGCAATTGACTCGCCGGCAGAACCTGTAGTTTGAATGATATTATTTTCAAGTATGGTAGTTTTGAAGAACTTACGGCCAATTGAAATTGCTAAAACAGCGATTGGTATAGATGCTGAAACTGTTAGTCCGGCTTTTAATGCTAAATAAACAGTTGCTGCTCCAAAGATTATACCAAATACTGCGCCTAAAAGCACTGATTTAACAGTGAATTCAGCTACATGACTATCTGAACTGACATAGGGTTTAAATTCTTTCTTTTCTGTAATGTCCGACATGGTTTTTTAATTTATTTTCTAATTAAAGATACTTCTTTTGATGATATTTGAAATATTCGTACTGATTAGAGCCTCGGTTTTCTTTTAAATAATTAAGTTTAGGTTTGATTGATTAATAATTATAAAAATGATTAAAAAAGCCGTTTTTTTAGATCGTGACGGGGTTTTAAATAAAGAACTCGGAGATTATGTTTGTAAGATTGAGGACTTTAAAATACTGGAGCATAATTTTTCAGCGCTGAAGGAATTGCAATCGCGGGGATATTTATTGATTGTGATTACCAATCAGGGTGGACTGGCAAAGGGTTGGTATTCTGAAGAAACACTGGGGCTTATGCATGATAATTTACGTAAGACCTATGCTGATCAAGGCATTAATTTTTCTGATGTTTATTACTGCAGACATCATCCCGAGTATAATGGTAAGTGTCTATGTCGCAAACCAGGTTCAATTATGATTGAAAAAGCAATTGCCAGGTTCGGAATAGATGCTGGCTCATCCTATTTTATCGGCGATAGGGAAAGAGATGTGATTGCCGGTGAGGCGGCAGGTGTGAAAGGGATATTGATCGATAGTGATCAGCCTTTGACGGAGATTTTGAACTTAATTAATTAATCTGAATACTTATTGCTAAAATCTCCTCAATTGACAGTTGACAATTGATAATTGACAACGAGGTCTTAGTTTTAAGAATAAATAGTGTGGGCAAAGGAATTTAATATGCAAAAAGCTAACAAAAACAGAGAAAAACATAGTTTTTAACCATACAGAGGGGTCATCTACCTTTGTCGGATGGACAGGGAAAATGTTGGTTTAGATTAGAAACTTCCCAGTGTAGCACAATTACCAATTGTCAACTGTCAATTGTCAATTGTCAACTGTCAATTGCTTAATTATTTTCTCAGCGTGTACCCTCGAATTCTCAATAAACCATGCATGTGTATTCATACCACCACAGATTACTCCTGCTAGGTAAATTCCTTTCATATTGGTTTCCATTGTTTCGGGATTATGTTCAGGGATTTGCTGTTCATCATTTGAGATATTAATCCCTAATTTTTTTAGAAAACTCAGATCAGGCTGGTAGCCGGTCATTGCGAGAACAAAGTCATTTTGTATCGTTATTCTTCCATCCGGACCAATGATATCTACTTCATTTTCTCTGACTTCTGCTAAGCTTGAATTAAAATAGACTTTAATGCTACCTTCTTTGATACGGTTGACGATATCTGGTCTTACCCAGTATTTTACCCGTTCTCCGATTTCCGACGCCCGAATCACCATACTAACCTGAGCGCCCTTACGATAAGTTTCGAGCGCAACGTCTACAGAAGAATTATTGGCCCCGACTACAATTACATGCTGCTTTGCGTAAAAATGCGGATCTTTATAATAGTGCTTTACCTTTGGCAGATTTTCACCGGGGATGTTGAGTAGGTTAGGGATATCATAAAATCCTGTAGAGATAATGATATGAGCAGCTTCATAATGAGATTTACTACTTTCAACACTATAAATAATACCTTCTTTCCTGATATTTTTCACCTCCTCAAATAATCCCAGATTCAGATTGAAATGCTCAGCAACTCGTCTGTAGTATTCCAGGGCCTCAGAACGGGTTGGCTTAATATTATTACTAACAAATGGGACATTGCCGATTTCCAGTTTATCTGAAGTAGAAAAGAAGGTCATATTCGCCGGATAGTTATAGAGCGAATTAACCAGACAACCTTTTTCGAGAATGATGTAGGATAGCCCGGCTTTTTTTGCCTCAATACCACACGCAAGCCCAATTGGGCCACCACCAATGATCAGAATATCATATTTATTCTCCAATTCCATTTTTATAAAGGCATTCAGTTGTTTAAACGAAGAACCTTAAATTATAAAAAGCACAGCGTATTAAACTCCATGCTTTTCCCTTTCAGCTTTAGACTTTCAGCTTTCAGCTTTTAGCTTTATACTTTCAGCTTTAAGCTTTGAGATTAGCAGTCGCAGCCTTTGCATGGTCAGCAAGAAATGTTGCAAGTCCGCTGTCAGTCAATGGGTGTTTTGATAGGGCGATCATTGCAGATAATGGTCCTGTAATTACATCAGCGCCTATTTTAGCACAGTTAATGATATGCATTGGATGACGAACTGAAGCAGCAAGTATCTGTGTTTCGAATCCATAATTATCATAAATAAGTCGAATATCTTCTATCAAGGTCAAGCCATCAGTAGAAACATCATCCAAACGACCAATAAATGGAGAAACATAAGTTGCTCCAACTTTTGCTGCCAGAAGAGCCTGTCCTGAGGAAAATACAAGCGTGCAATTTGTTTTAATGCCTTTTGAACTGAAATACTTTATCGCTTTAATACCTTCGGTAATCATGGGTACTTTCACCACAATTTTTGGGTCTAGTGCGGCTAGAATTTCACCTTCTTTCACCATATTTTCAAAATCAGTGGCAATGACCTCAGCACTGACATCTCCCTCAACCAACGAACAGATGGCTTTATAATGGTTAATTACATTTTGATCCCCTGTGATGCCTTCTTTGGCCATCAGGCTTGGGTTTGTGGTTACTCCGTCCAAAATACCCAATGCCTGAGCTTCTTTGATTTGGGCGAGATTTGCGGTGTCGATGAAGAATTTCATTTTGCTGATTTGTCTATTTGTTGATTTGCTTATTAGTCAATTGATTTTTAGTAGTCGCGATGATTTTAGTGATGATTTTTTGAATTATCTTCAATTCATCGAGCAAATTTTGAATTTCAGGATAATTTATAACCTCTTTTGACAAAAGTAACCAATATTCCGTTTCATCGGCTTCCTTCGCTGAAACTTTAAATTTGTGAATAAAATCAGCCTTGCTCTCTGCGTTTTGTGCCTCTCGTGCATTTGCTCCTATAGAGGTACCCGAACGTTGTAATTGATTTGCAAGAATATATTGTTTTTGATCTTGTAAGAGCTGCGAGAATTTGAGTACGTGAACAGCGAATTGAAATGTTTTATCTATAATGAGATTATCCTGAAGTGGGATTTTTGTTGTCATTGACAAATGGACAAATTATCTAATTGACAAATTAAAAAAAAATGGGCAAGCACCTTTTATCGCACCGCTACAACCTTCTACCCTTGCTGCGTTCCCACCCTGGGGGAGTTCAAAGGGAGCTGGTCGTAAAAGACTTGCCCGAGACAAAAGTAGGAAAAAAATGCAATTTAAGTTTACGGCATTAAAATAGAGAGATGAAATACGAAAATGGCAATGAAATGATATTAAATTTATTAATATTGCAATTATGATTTTTATTAATGAGATTTTTTAATGTAATCATAAAAATCATTGTAAATTAAGTAAGAGCGACGTATTTTAATTAATTTAGAGGCTAATAAATTTTATTCAATAGATGACAAATACTGACAACCAAACACAGGGTTTATATGATCCATCAATGGAGCATGATGCCTGTGGAGTTGGTTTTATTGCGAATATTAAGGGAAAAAAATCTCACAAGATTGTTAGTGATGCCCTTACTATTTTGGAGAACATGGAACACCGTGGTGCATGTGGTTGTGATCCGGATTCTGGTGACGGTGCAGGGATTTTAATTCAAATACCACATGAATTTTTTAAACAGGAAGCTCTCAAGCTCGATATTCACCTAGAAAAGGCAGGCACATATGGTGTGGGAATGCTTTTTTTACCAAAGAAAGCCACAATCAAGGAAGATTGCCGCAGAGCCGTTTCTAAAGCAGCGGATAAACTCGGACTTAAGATATTAGGCTATCGTAAAGTTCCGATTAACGCTGGAATAATTGGGGAAGCAGCATTCTCTTCTGAGCCTGATATTGAACAGATTTTTATTGCGAAACCAGCATCATTACATACAGCAGAGGATTTTGAAAGAAAACTTTATGTACTAAAAAACTATGCTACCAAACTTGTCAGAGAAACAGTAACAGGGGCAGAGCAGCAATTTTATGTGGTTTCGCTTTCTCAAAATGTGATCATGTACAAAGGAGAGTTTACAAGTAGTCAGGTTAGGATTTATTTCCCTGATCTGAACAACACTTTGCTGAGCTCAGCCTTTGGAATGATTCATTCACGCTTTTCTACGAATACTTTCCCATCATGGCGTCTGGCACAGCCTTTTAGATTTATTGCACATAATGGCGAGATTAATACATTAAAAGGTAACTTAAATTGGTTTTATTCTGGTATTCGATCTTTTGCATCTCCTTTTTTCAGTAAGGATGAAATGGATATGCTGCTTCCGGTAATTGATAATAATCAATCTGATTCGGCTTGTCTGGATAATGTTGTCGAGCTGTTATTCCATTGTGGTCGCTCATTGCCTCATGTTATGATGATGCTTATCCCTGAAGCATGGGATGGAAATGATCAAATGGATGCTGCAACTAAAGCATTTTATGAGTACCATGCGACTTTAATTGAGCCCTGGGATGGTCCTGCGGCAATCGCCTTTACGGATGGGCATCTGATCGGAGCAACACTCGATAGAAATGGTCTTCGTCCTCAACGTTTTGTAATTACAGATGATCATCAGATTATTGTTGCATCTGAAGCAGGAGTTTTGCCTGTTGATGAATCTAAAGTGATTAAGAAAGGTCGTTTACAACCAGGAAAAATGCTGGTTGTGGATACTGTAAAAGGAACCATCATTGAAGATGATGAAATTAAAAAGGCAATTACTTCCCAGCAACCTTACGGTACCTGGTTAGAAAACTACAAGATTAGACTTGAAGATCTTGCAGAGCCAAGAGTAGCATTTACACAGTTATCAAATGAGTCAACATTCAAGTATCAGCAGGTATTTGGGTTCTCCCGTGAAGATATTGATACCTTAATTAAGCCTATGGCGCTGACAGGTAAGGAGGCAGTGGGTTCTATGGGTACAGATACTCCCTTGGCAGTTTTTTCTGATCGTCCTCAGCACCTTGCTAATTATTTTAAACAATTATTTGCACAGGTAACCAATCCGCCAATTGACCCTATCCGTGAGCGTCTGGTAATGAGTCTTGCCGGATTTATGGGTAATAATGGTAACATTTTGGATGAGGATGAAATGCATTGCCATTGTGTGGCTTTGCCTCATCCTGTATTGAGTAATATTGAGCTTGAAAAAATCAGAAGTATCGATACTGGTTCTTTCCAGGCCAAAACACTTCAAACTTATTTTAAAGCTGATGGTCAACAAGGATCATTGCAGCGCGGAATTGAGCGTTTATGCAGATATGCCGAAGATGCAGTTCATGATGGTTTCGAGGTTTTAATTTTATCAGATAGGGCTATAGATTCTGAACATGCTCCCATACCGTCTTTACTGGCATTGTCAGCAGTTCACCATCACCTGATTAAAAAAGGTCTTCGAGGTGCAGTAGGTATTATGCTCGAAGCAGGAGATGTGTGGGAAGTTCATCATTTTGCATGCCTGATAGCCTTTGGTGCCACGGCAGTTAATCCTTATCTGGCACTGGCAACAATACATAAACTTAAAACTGATGAAAGAATAGATACTGATCTGGATATTAAATATTTATATAAAAATTATATTAAGTCAGTTAATGATGGTCTTTTGAAGATATTCTCTAAAATGGGAATATCAACCTTACAATCTTACCATGGTGCTCAGATCTTTGAGATTGTAGGACTTAACAAAGATGTTATTGATAATTATTTCACCGGATCTGTATCCAGAATCGGAGGAATGGGATTAGATGATATAGCAGAGGAAGCCTTGCGTAAACATTTTTTAGGGTTTAAGAGAAGAGGAATTGAAAATAAATTATTACCCGAAGGTGGTGTTTACCAATGGAAAAGAAAGGGTGAAGCTCATCTTTTCAATCCGGAGACTGTTCATTTGCTGCAGCATGCTACCCGGACCAATAATTACGATGTATATAAAAAATACGCTTCTCATATCAATAAACAGACTGATACGTTGTATACCATCCGTGGTTTACTTGATTTTGCTCATCATCGCCAGCCGGTTCCTTTAAGTGAAGTTGAACCAGTAGAAGTTATTTTGAAGCGGTTTGCAACTGGGGCAATGTCATTTGGATCAATTTCTCATGAGGCTCACAGTACACTTGCGATTGCAATGAACAGGATAGGAGCGAAAAGTAATACTGGTGAAGGCGGTGAAGATGAATTGAGATACGAGCCATTGGCAGACGGGGGATCCATGCGTTCTGCCATTAAGCAGATTGCATCAGGAAGATTCGGCGTTACAGCAAATTACCTGACTAATGCAGATGAATTACAGATTAAAATGGCGCAAGGTGCAAAACCTGGCGAGGGCGGACAATTGCCTGGTGATAAAGTGGACGAATGGATAGCTAAAGTTCGACATGCTACACCTGGGGTAGGTTTGATCTCGCCTCCACCGCATCATGATATCTATTCTATTGAGGATTTAGCTCAATTAATATTCGACTTAAAAAATGCTAACCGGGCAGCACGTATCAGCGTTAAGCTAGTTTCAAAAGCAGGGGTTGGTACTATTGCGGCGGGTGTTGCTAAAGCGCATGCGGATGTGATATTGATTGCCGGACATGATGGTGGAACAGGTGCATCGCCACTAACTTCAATTAAACATGCAGGTTTACCTTGGGAACTTGGATTAGCTGAAGCTCAGCAAACCCTGGTTAAAAATAAATTGAGAAGCAGGGTTGTACTCCAGACTGATGGTCAATTAAAAACAGGTAAGGATATTGCTATAGCCACACTTTTAGGTGCAGAGGAATGGGGAGTTGCAACTGCAGCATTGGTTGCCGGAGGTTGTATTATGATGCGTAAATGTCATCTCAATACGTGTCCGGTAGGTGTTGCAACCCAGGATCCTGAGCTTAGAAAGCTATTTTCTGGAAAACCTGAGCATATAGTTAACCTGTTCAGGTTTATTGCCGAAGAATTACGTGAGATTATGGCAGAACTTGGATTCAGAACCATAAATGATATGGTGGGTAGGGTTCAATTCTTAAAAATGCGTGATGATGTGGATCATTGGAAGGTTAAAAATATTGATCTTTCAGGTATTTTATATCCTATGGATAATCCATCAGGAATGACACTTTATAACAGCGAAAAACAGGATCATAATTTGGATGGTGTAATTGACTGGGAACTGGTTAAAAATGCTGCCAAGGCTATTGAATCCAAAGAGCCTGTATTTGCTTCCTTCAATATAAAGAATACTGACCGGACAACGGGTACTATTCTTTCTAATGAGATTACTAAGAAATATCAATCGGCCGGACTCCCACAGAATACTATAAACTACACATTTACAGGGTCTGCCGGACAAAGTTTCGGTGCTTTTTGTACCAGGGGAATTTCTTTTGAACTGTGTGGTGAAGCAAATGATTATGTTGGCAAGGGACTTTCAGGAGCCCAGTTGGTTATCTATCCTTCTAAGAAAAGTAAGGTGTTATCTCAGGAGAATATCATTATTGGAAACGTAGCATTATATGGAGCAACATCAGGTGATTTGTTCGTTAGAGGTCAAGCAGGTGAACGTTTTGCTGTTAGAAACTCTGGAGCAATTGCGGTTGTGGAGGGTGTTGGTGATCATGGTTGTGAATACATGACTGGCGGTAGAGCCCTGATTTTAGGGAAGACAGGTCGGAATTTTGCCGCAGGAATGAGTGGCGGAATAGCATGGGTGTATGATACAGACAATTCTTTTGTGGAAAATTGTAATACTGAAATGGTTGACCTTGATCCATTATCTCCAAAGGATGAAGAAGAAATTTTGAATCTTTTAAGAAGACACGTGCAGCTTACCCAAAGTCAGGTAGCCAAATATATCATTGACGATTGGGCGCAACAATCTTCATCATTTATCAAAGTATTTCCAAAGGAGTACAAAAAGGTTTTATTAGAAAAAGAATTACAGCAATCTGCAGGATAATGGGAAAAGTAACAGGATTTAAAGAGTTTGACAGGGAGCTTCCTAAGAAAATTGCCCCGGCAAAACGTTTGGAAAATTACAATGAATTTGTTCAGGAATATCCGGCTGAAAAACTGAATGAGCAGGCAGCAAGATGTATGAATTGTGGAGTGCCTTTCTGCCATTCAGGTTGTCCGCTAGGAAATGTTATTCCGGAGTTTAATGACGCGGTTTATCAGGGTAAATGGGAAGAAGCTTATTTGATTCTTAATTCAACTAATAATTTCCCGGAGTTCACCGGTCGTATTTGTCCGGCACCATGTGAGGCCGCCTGCGTGTTGGGTATCAATAAACCGCCAGTGGCCATTGAAGAGATAGAAAGACATATCATTGAGATTGCCTATTCAAAGGGTTATGTAAAGCCTATTAAACCTATATTACGAACAGGAAAAAATGTTGCTGTTATTGGTTCGGGTCCTGCAGGATTGGCTGCCGCTGCTCAACTTAATAAAGCTGGTCATACGGTTACGGTGTATGAACGTGATGATCGTCCTGGAGGACTTCTGCGATATGGAATACCTGATTTTAAATTGGAAAAATCTGTAATAGACCGCCGACTGGAATTAATGGAGCAGGAGGGTGTGAAATTCGTTTGTAATGTTGAGGTTGGTAAAGATGGAGATATGAAGTCCTTTATAGACCAGCATGATGCAGTGGTTGCAGCCGGAGGATCAACAATTCCCCGTAACCTGAATATACCAGGCCGTGATTTAAAAGGAATACATTTTGCAATGGATTTTCTTAAACAACAAAACAAAACCGTTGGTAATATATCATTCAAAGGTGAGCGTTTAATTGCAACAGATAAGGATGTTGTAGTGATAGGTGGGGGTGACACAGGGTCGGATTGTGTTGGAACCTCTAACAGGCAGCATGCAAATACAGTAAAGCAGTTTGAATTAATGGTTCAGCCTCCGGCAGCGCGTACAGATAATATGCCTTGGCCAACTTATCCGATGATTCTCAAAACTACAAGTTCACATGAAGAAGGTTGTGAGCGTTTTTGGGGAATCAATACCAAATCTTTCTTGGGTAATGAAAATGGCGAACTTAGGGCAATTCTTGTATCTGATGTCAGCTGGGAACTTGATTCTGTTGGCCGTCCTGTAAAATTCAATGAAGTAAGCGGTTCTGAACGTGAAATACCATGTCAGCTTATACTTTTAGCCATGGGATTTTTGCATCCTCAGTTTCAGGGTTTAATAGAAAATGCAGGTCTTGAACTTGATGGAAGAGGAAATGTAAAAGCTGATGAGGGATCATACCAAACCAATGTTTCTAAAGTATTTACTGCAGGTGATATGCGTAGAGGTCAATCTCTGGTAGTTTGGGCAATTTCTGAAGGTCGCGAAGCCGCCAGAAAAGTGGATGAGTTCCTAATGGGGGCAACCACACTTCCAAGTAAGGATAGGATCAATGAATACGTAACCTCATGATGTGAGATTTGAGATTTGAGAGAATCAAGAACAATAAGAGCCGAAAGCCAATAACAATAAGAGTCGAAAGCTGAAAGCTGAAAGCCAAAAGCCGAGAGCCAAGAACCAAGAACCAAGAGTCAAGACAAAGGACAATGCAGCGCTAATTTGAAATTTTCTGATAACAGACCCCAGATAACAGATAACTGGCAACTGATAACAGACAACAGATAACTGGCAACAAATTCTCAATTCTCCACTCTCAATTTAATCACCCCAATCCTCCACTTATTCTATTATAATTGTAATCTGCTTTCCATTCCCGTTGTAAGCCCAGAATCATTCTTTTGGATCTTTTGATCTCTTTGTAATTATTTTCAAGCAGGAAATCGATACCAGTCTGATTTTTAATTGGGAGTTTGCTTGTATTCTTTACCCGCATTCGTAATTTCATTAGTTCAGTTCCTGCTTCGGGTAAATCAGCCATAATATAACGGTCAAAAAATCCGGGAAAGTACGCACCTCTAACTTGTCCATCGGATAGGTAAAGAAGTGATGATTTCAAATGATCCCTGAATATAAGTTCCCTGTTTTCCCCGGATGTAATTTTGTCCAGTTCCATAACTCCATTTCTATATCTTTCTTCAAATGGAATAACTCTCTCTGGATTTTTCAGATTCAAATCAATCAAATTACCAAAGAAATGGATATAATCCATTTCTACCTCGAATCCAATTTTTTTATAAACAGGGTATCCCAAATCGGTTGCGTCCAGATATATTGTTTTAAAAATCTCAGGATTTGCACGTTTAATAAGTTCGTTGCTGAGCAATTTCCCGAGTCCCTGGTTCCTGTATTCAGAATGAACAATTAAGTGTGCCAGCCAAGCAGTATCCTGATGTTTGATTAAAGTACCTATTGCCACAATTCTTTTTTCATCGCTGATTTTTATCGGCTCGCAGAAAGAGGAGTAGCTATAATAATAAAAATAGGGCCTGATATCATCCCAATCCGCAGGTTGAAGGAGATTAAGTTGATCGATATCTTGATTTTGGATTTCTTCTATGATCATTTTGGTCTGTCGAAAATAATCCTTAAGACTTAAGTTTTATTTTGGCAAAAAAGTCCCACAATACAATCCCTGCTGAAACAACTATATTAAAAGAATGTTTGGTTCCAAATTGAGGAATTTCAATACAGTTATCAATAAGTTCCATGGCCTCAACACTGACACCATTTACTTCATTGCCAAAAATCAGAGCATATTTTGCTGAAGTTTCAGGTTGAAAGTCGTTAAGCAGGATGCTATTATTTGCCTGTTCAATGGCTATTATTGTATAACCGTCTATTCTTAACTTAGGTATTAATTCACTTATTTCTGCAGAATATGCCCATTCAATTGACTGCGTTGCTCCAAGTGCAGTTTTTTCTATTTCGCGATGAGGTGGTTGCGCAGTAATACCACACAGGTATATTTTTTCAATGGCGAATCCATCAGATGTTCTAAAAACAGAACCGATATTGTGCATGCTTCGAACATTATCTAATATCACAATAATGGGTAACTTGTCCTGTTTTTTAAAGTCAGCTATACCTACACGGCCGAGTTCATCTGTTTTTAATTTCCGCATAAAGCTAAAAATAGGCTCTTAGAGTTGAATATGTTTATTTTTCAAATTTATTAAAGATTTTGGCTTAATTTCATGATTTGGAATGCTTGTTCAATTAAAGGTTTTTACAATCAGATATGTCAATAATCCAGAGTCCGGTATTATTTCAGCACCATGGTGAAGATATATATCTTTTTACTTTAAAAAACAGAAATGGAGTTGAAGTTGGTATCAGCAACTTTGGTACGATAATCCGTTCATTTATTGTTCCTGATCGTTCCGGGAATCCCGTAGATATTGTTTTGGGCTTTGATCGCATGGAACATTATCTAGATCAGAGTTACATTGAATCCAATTCATATTTAGGTGCAATTGTTGGGCGATATGCAAACAGGATCAGTAATTCATCATTTGAATTGGATTCTAAACAGTATCAGCTTAGCTCAAACCATCCGCCACACCAGCTTCATGGAGGTTATGAAGGTTTTGACAGAAAAGTATGGAAGCTTGAGAGTGCTTCATGTAATCCGGATCCTATTCTTATTCTTAGTTACCTTAGTAAGGATGGGGAGGAAGGTTTCCCAGGAAATTTAACTGTGCAGGTATCTTTTGAACTTACAGATACGAATGAACTAATCATAAGAACTGAGGCTACCACAGATAAAGCTACACCGGTTAATTTGACGCATCATGGTTATTTTAACCTGAATGGTTCAGGAACAATTGAAGATCATCTGGTAGAAATACCTGCTTCGTTTTATCTGGGACAGCATAAAGACATGGTGCCAAATGGTGAAATTCTAGCTGTAAAGGGTACTTTATATGATTTCAGGAGTGTAGCAAAGATTAGTGATGTATGGAATTTAGATATTGGCTATGATCAATCTTTTATTTTAGACAAAGAATATGGGGAATGGGGAAAGGCGGCAATGGCTTATTCAGAAAGCAGCGGTATTAAGCTGGAAGTATTTACAGATGAACCTACTGTACAATTTTATACTGGTCAACATTTAAATAATTCTGGTGGAAAGGGCGGGACTTCTTATTCATCCTATTGCGGTTTATGTTTTGAGGCTCAGCATCATACCAATGCAGTTAATATTCCGGAGTTTCCTTCCACTATTTTAAGACCCGGAGAATTGTACAGTCGGCAGACCAGCTACAAGGTTTCCAATTCTTAGGATGAAGCAATATTGTATTCCTTTTTAAGCTCTCTTTTCCTGCTCAAAAAATTGAGGTAAAAATATCCGACTGCGGTGATCATACAAAGACCAAAAATAAAGTACCAGAATAATTTATAACCGCCGTATTCAATCAGGAATGATCCGTAAATCGGACCAATGATTTGCGCAAGAGACCAGGCTATGGTATACAAAGCGGCATATTCACCTCTGTTTCTATCATTGGATCGGCCCATCCAAAAAGTATTCATAAATGGCATAGCAATCATTTCTCCAATGGTTACCATAATTATGGAAATGACAGCAAGCCAGGCAGAGGCCGGAAAAAATATTAATATGAAATAACTAAAAGCCGCTACAACGACTCCTACACCAGTGAAATAAAGTGGTGATCTTTTCCCTTCAAGATTATTTACCAGGATCATTTCAGTGAAAACAATAATGAGTCCGTTCATCGCCATTAATCCCCCGATAAACTGCTCAGTTAAGTTCCATTCTGTTTTGAAAAACACGGGTTGAAGCGTAAACAATTGAAAAAAGCAGGATGAGAATAATATCGTTAAAACAATGAATGCAAGATATAATCTATCCCGATAGGGAGATTGCACCTGTATTTTATAAGTTTCAGGTTCTTTAGACTTTGATTTTTTTACTGCGGGTAAAAGTTTGATGAGTAAAATTGCTGCCAGAATGTTAGAGAATCCATCTACATAAAACAATAATTGATAATCAACAGAAGCAAAGAAACCACCCAAAGCACCCCCAAATGACCAGCCAAGATTCACCGCAAGCCTGTTTAATGAGTTGGAACGGGTTCTTGTTTTTTCATTACTGTAATAGGCTACAGCAGTCGCATTTGCAGGTCTGAAGCTCTCATTACACATGCTAAGTAAGAAAGTCCCTATACCCAGGCTCCAAAATGTTTCCAGAAAACTGATCACAAAGAACATCAGGCCTCCACTTAACAGTGCTCCAATCTGTAGATAATAAAAACCGATTCTATCAGTAAATTTTCCTCCGAAAAATGCACCAAACACTGACCCGAGTCCGAAGGTTGCCATGATTAACCCTGCCTCAACGATACTGAAATTTAATTTCTGTGTGCAGTAAATGGTCAGAAATGGTACAACCATAGTCCCACTACGGTTAATCAGCATTACAAATGAGAGGTACCAGCTTTCCTTGCTTAGTCCGGAATAGGCTTTTTTGTACAGATTAATAGGATATGAAAGCACAGGGCAAATTAATTAATTGCATCGAAAAAAAATAAGAAAGCTAATGTTTGACATTCAAAATGAATTTTTATTAGACTTGGGTTTTAAAATTACTTTTCAGATTTCCCCACCTTTAGTCAGTTTTCCACAAATCTTCTAAAAGTTATGCAATCCATTAACTTTATGGCCTGAATAAAATGAAAGAACTTGTCTAAAAAGAACGAACAGAAAGAAACTCCATTAATGCTGCAGTACAATGCGATCAAGGCTAAATACCCGGGTGCATTGTTATTGTTTCGCGTAGGTGATTTTTATGAAACTTTTGGGCAGGATGCCGTAAAGGCATCGGGTATTTTAGGAATTGTTCTCACCAGGCGAGGAAATGGTTCTGGTACCAATACTGAACTTGCAGGATTTCCACATCATTCTCTGGAAACTTATTTACCAAAGCTGGTAAGAGCTGGTCAGCGAGTTGCTATTTGTGATCAGCTTGAAGATCCTAAGACAACTAAAACCATAGTTAAACGAGGAGTAACCGAATTGATCACTCCTGGTGTGTCTTACAGTGATAACATCATTCAACAAAACACCAATAACTACCTGGCTTCCCTATATTTTGAAAAAAATTCATTCGGAATTGCATTTATTGATATTTCGACAGGCGAATTTCTGGTAGCCCAGGGTAATGCCGATTATATCGACAAACTACTTCAGAGCTTCAAGCCGAGTGAAGTGATATTTCAAAAAAGCAGGCAGCGTGATTTTGTGGAAACATTTGGAGATCGCTTTTATACCTATCACCTCGACGATTGGGCTTATAGTGGGGATTATGCTTCTGAGTTTTTGCTGAAACATTTCGATGTTAAATCATTGAAAGGTTTTGGAATTGAAAAATATCCATTGGCTATTACTGCTGCAGGTGTTGCATTACATTACCTTAACGAAACTGAACATCGTAATTTGCAGCATATTTCTTCTGTTTCAAGAATTGAGGAAGACCGTTACATGTGGTTGGATCGTTTTACAATCCGGAATCTTGAATTGATAGGTTCTGCAAATGAAAACGCAGTAAGTCTGGTAGATGTTTTAGATAAAACCTGTTCGCCGATGGGCGCCCGTTTACTACGCCGATGGATTATCATGCCATTAAAGGAGTTAAAGCCTATTCAGGAGCGATTAGATATAGTTGAGTTTCTTATTGAACAAGAAGAGCTACGTGAAAAATTAGTACATGAATTAAAGCAAATAGGTGATTTAGAAAGGTTGATTTCAAAAATAGGGCTTCAAAAGGCAAACCCCCGTGAAGTATTACAGTTGAAAAGGGCTTTATATGCCATATCCAATTTAAAGGAGCGATGTCAGGAATCTGAAAATTTTCCTTTGAAGCTCATCGCTGAACAACTTAATTCATGCACTTTAATCAGAGATAAAATTGAGCGCGAGCTAAATCCTGATGCGCCGGTTATGCTCGTAAAAGGCTCAGTAATATCAGACGGTGTTGATGAAGAACTCGATCGTTTGCGGAAGATCGCTTTCGGAGGAAAGGGTTATTTGCTTGAAATTCAAAAACGCGAAGCTGAAATTACTGGTATTCCTTCTTTAAAGGTGGCCTTTAATAATGTTTTCGGTTATTATCTGGAGGTAACGCATACCCATAAGGATAAAGTTCCTGTTGAATGGCTCAGAAAACAAACTCTGGTAAACGCTGAACGATATATTACTCCTGAGCTAAAAGAATATGAAGAACAGATTCTTGGTGCTGAAGAAAAGATTCAGGTATTAGAAACCCGCTTGTATAACGAGCTAACTTTTGCATTATCCGAATTTATTAAACCAATTCAATTGAATGCCCAATTAGTGGCTCAGTTGGATGTTTTGCTAAATTTTGCTGGCCTTGCTATCAAGAATTATTACATCAAACCTGTGATTGATGAAAGTAATGTGATCGATATAAAAGGAGGGCGTCATCCTGTAATTGAAAAAAATCTACCCCCAGGTGAGGAATATATAACCAATGATGTTTTTTTGGATAGTGATACTCAGCAGATCATCATCATTACAGGTCCGAATATGTCGGGTAAGTCGGCTTTATTAAGGCAAACCGGACTCATTGTGCTGATGGCGCAAATGGGCTGTTTTGTTCCTGCCAAAGAGGCGCAGATCGGACTTGTTGATAAGATTTATACCAGGGTAGGGGCTTCAGATAATATTACAACGGGTGAATCAACATTCATGGTTGAAATGAATGAAACTGCTAGTATATTAAATAATTTATCACCCAGAAGTCTGATTTTGATGGATGAGATTGGTCGTGGTACCAGTACCTATGATGGAATATCAATTGCATGGTCGATTGCAGAATATCTTCATAATCATCCATCTGCAAGGGCTAAAACCTTATTCGCAACCCATTATCATGAATTGAACGAACTGACCAACTCGTTCAACAGAATAAAGAATTTTAATGTATCAGTTAAAGAACTTGGGAATAAAGTTATTTTCCTGCGCAAGCTTGTACCTGGGGGTAGCGAGCATAGTTTTGGTATTCATGTGGCGAAAATGGCCGGTATGCCTCCAAAGTTAGTTAGTAGGGCTAATGAAATTTTAAAACGACTTGAACAGGAACGGACAGGGGGGGAGGATATCAAAGACAGCCTCAAGAAAGTACAGAAGCAAGCCTACCAGCTTCAAATGTTTTCCATTGATGATCCTGTACTTGTTAAAATCAGGGATATGCTAAATAATCTGGAGGTCAATACACTCACTCCGGTTGAAGCATTGATGAAACTGGATGAGATTCAGAGGGTACTTAAGTCTTAGTATTTAATATTGAGTATTGAGAACCAAAAGAGCCGAAAGCCAAGAACCGAGAACCGAAAGAGCCGAAAGCCGAAAGCTGAAAGCCAAGAGCCCATAAAACTAAGACTTAATAGTCTATAAGGTTATTCCAAAAATCGATCGTATTTAATTATAAACTGAAATCAAGACTTTCAAAGACCCATTCTAAAGAAAAAACTAAAAAAAAAATTTGGTTTCAATGTTATATTGTTGTTAACTTACTTTTCCTTAGTAAGTATCTATGTCAGATTTGTCTGAAAAAAATGAGTTGATTAAAGTCTCTGAAGGCGACGAAATTGCCTATAGCCGACTTTATTACAGGTATCATCAGCAACTTGGTAAACACGTTTTCCGGATAACTAATTCAATGGATCTCGCTGAAGAGATTGTTCAGGATGTATTTCTTAAGATATGGCTGAATAGGGAAGTCCTTGCAGGTGTACATAATTTTAAAGCCTATTTATTTGTGATCTCTAAAAATCACACATTAAATTGCTTGAGAAAGCTGAGTAATGAACGTAAGCATCTGAACGACTTTGAAGAAAGTTACACAAGGATACTTATTGATTCCAGTACTGATTCTAACGGTTATTATACCATACTTGATGAAGCGATCAACCGTTTACCCCCTCAACAACAGCAGGTATATCTTTTAAGCAGACATGATCGCTTAAGGTATGCTGAAGTCGCAAACAGAATGAATATTTCCCGTGAATCAGTAAAAAAGTACTTACAAATAGCTACTTTTTCCATTACTAATTATATTCTGACAAATTTCCATACTGTGTTATTTATTTCCATCATTTTTATATAAGCCAGTACCCCCTTTTATATATTATTTTGTGTCTTATATGTAGTTAAAGTCATTAAAAAGAATGTTTTTTTTATAATTATTTAGTTATCAATGAATTATTCAAACTCCAGAACATCCTATCTCTT
>Ga0315899_10002355_pt1 | contig 20953 bp, 18 predicted proteins | sample LakEriMetagenome_2_FD_203518 | JGI IMG/M metagenome (GOLD analysis project Ga0315899, IMG submission 203518) | Freshwater fungal communities from buoy surface, Lake Erie, Ohio, United States - Buoy 4 MA112 | ecosystem: Environmental > Aquatic > Freshwater > Lake | place: USA: Lake Erie, Ohio... | reverse complement strand
AAAACAAATTCACCGTTCGAACAATTCGGAGGTTGGGATAGCAAAGTGGAAGATTTTACCGCATTGTTTCTGACATCGATTCGCTGAATTAGACCACCGCTCTGAAATTCGAGCAATCCGTTAATGCTATTTAATTTATCTAAATCAAAATCGTCTTGAAAAACAGCTGGCCTATAACTCACAGGCTCTTTACCTGATGCATTCAAACCTATAAATCCTTCACTGTTAATTTCTATAGGGAGCTTTTGTTCCAAAAATTTTATAACATTCTTTTCTCGCTGAAAAGCTTGTGTGATTCGCTGCCATTCTCCATTTTCATTCTTGAAATGAATAGGGCTGAATGAATTCTTTGTTAAAACCCGGCCATCTGGAAACCGAAAACAAGCAGTATATTCATCTCTAACAGAAAGGTCTTCCTCCGCTCCAGATAAATCAGGAGCTTTCCCAACTCCTAAATTAAAATTTTGAAATAAACTTTTTTGAGCTTGGGTAAAAAAAGACAAGCACAAAAAAAGCAGCAAAAAAAATTGTGGCTTTCTCATAATTAGTTAAGGTGAACTAAAGATATTCAACTTCAACTGAAAACCAAAGACTTAAATACAAAATCTATCCAGCCTCTTACCTCCTTTACAGACATTCCTAGCAGGAAATCTTTACAAATGTTTGGCGACAATTCGGTTGTTTGCCATTCGCCTTCAAATTTGTAAAATCCGAGCATCCACGATTGGAAATCACTTACTTCAATTTTCCAGTATTTATTTTCAATTCATTCAATAACCTTGTCCAAAGACGCGTATCCAACTTTTGAGGCAATCGATTTGGCGGCATACACTTTCTTGGTTGATCCGGGAACGCCCCAACCTTCATCATCAGAAGAATGGGTTATAGAAGGCATAATCCCCATTCCCGTATGAACCCTCGAAACATCTATAAGCATTGGGGTTTTGAAAGCGCGTTCTAACGAACAGTGGTACATCGTAGAAACTGAGACTTTGGTGTACATGGACTAAATATTAAATGAAACGTATATAAAAGAAAGTTCCTCATAAATCCGTTAGGTACATACTTAACATTGTGTTCACTTTGAAAAGTTATATTCGCATCAATGAATACCGAGAATCACGACAACACGAATTGGATGTACATGTTGCGCACAGCGCAGCAGCACCATGTTCAGTTAAGTTCATTTGCTGATCAGAAAGCCAATATCATTATTGCAAGTAACTGTATTATTTTCTCCATTACCCTTGCCCGTATTGAAACTGCCATGGGTTATTGGGGAGTATGGTCTTTGTTGGCAACCTCGGTTTTATGCATAATTACAGCTGTAATGGTTGTGGCTCCTTTGTCATTGCCGAAACAACGCCCTGCATTCGATTCGAAAAACTTCAACCCTTTATTCTTCATGCACTTCAGTGCCTATACGCCAGAAGAATACGACACACGTATGAAACAAATCATGAGCACGAAAGAAGAAGTTCAAGAATCCATGATTCGCGATATCTATCAAATTGGAAAAGTCCTTTCCACCCGTAAATACCCGTTCTTGAAAATAAGCTCTGCCATCTTCATCGGCGGAATGCTCCTAAGCCTTGTGCTTTTCACCATTCAAATCGGAATGGATAAATTTTAAAATGATTTCGTAGCGGACATTCGCCGCAGGTATTCTTCCCTAGGTCGAAAGATTTTTCGACCCTACACCTGCCCTATTCTTACTTTTTCTTCCGTGACTCTAATCACTTGCGAATTCTTTAAGTTTCTATTCCTTCGCACAATGAATCAAGAATTAAAAGCACACTGGGAGAATATATACGAAAATAAACAACCCCACGAAGTCAGTTGGACACAGGACAAACCTGAAATTTCTTTGCGACTCATTCATGAAACGCATGCATCGAAAGACGCTGCAATCATTGATATTGGCGGTGGTGATAGCAAGTTGGTTGATTTTTTATTGGCAGCAGGATATACCAACATTTCTGTTTTAGACATTTCAGAAGCTGCAATAAACCGTGCAAAAAAAAGATTGGGGGAAAAAGCTAAACTGGTTAAATGGATTGTTTCAGATATCCTTGAATTTCAGCCCCAGCAGCAATATGATATCTGGCACGATCGCGCGGCTTTTCATTTTCAAACTGAAAACAAGTACATTGAAACTTACCTTGAACACATTAAAAAATCTATTTGTGGAAATTTGATAATTGGGACCTTCTCAACCGATGGACCATTGAAATGCAGTGGTCTTGAAATAAAGCAATACAATGAAGAATCGATGAGTACACTATTCAATGGATATGGCTTCGATTCGATTCATTGTGAATTTGAAAATCACCAAACTCCTTCAGGGAATAATCAGCATTTTATCTTTTGCATGTTTAGGAAAAATAAATAGAATTTCTCTATCGCAAATCTCAAATAAAAATCATTGCTCAGCCCATATATCTTCTCTTACCCTTTCTTACCCTCTCTTACTTTCCCCTATTCACCTCGTGTACAAACGAAACCACCCCACTCATAAACACCTGCTGATCGTCCCACATGGAAAGGTGACTGCCATTCGGGCAATACAAGAATTTTCCTTTTTGAACCATCTTGCTCTGCTCCTCCATAGCGGCGGGATCCATGGTATCGTATTTCGCTCCAATCATTAATGTTGGAATCGCTATCTCATGCAAGCGATTTTTAATATCCCATTGGGCTAAGCGACCACTAATACCAAATTCACTCGGACCTTGCATAAGCGTATAGATGGTATTGTTCGCATGTTTGATGGATCGATTCAATCCGTCTGGCCATTCTTTCAAACGACAGATGTGCTCGTTGTAATAATTCGGAATTAACAACTCCATGTATCGTGGATTCGCGAAATCTTTTTTCGCTTCCAATGCTCTGATTTCTGCAAGAACTTCCGGAGACATTTGCTTGCCCAAAACTTCGTCGGCATACTTCCCGTATTCCGGTGCGCTTGCTACCATGTTTGCTACAATGAGTCCCTTCAAATTATTTTGATATTTCAAGGCGTACTCCATGGCTAGTATTCCGCCCCATGAATTTCCGAGCAAATAGAAGTTCGATTTGTCGGCGCCTATTGCTTTTCGAACTTGCTCAACCTCTTCCACAAAACGCTCGGTGGTCCATAAGCTGCTGTCTGTTGGCTGATCGCTGTAGTATGATCCCAATTGATCGTATTCGTAAAACTCAAATCCTTCGCGAAGAAAAAACGTCTCGAAGCACTCCATATATTCGTGCGTCATGGCAGGACCACCGTGTAACAATAAAATTTTAATCTTCGGATTATTCCCAAAACGCTTCGTCCAAACCTTAAAGGTGCCTACCGGCGTTTCAATTGGAATTAACTTCACACCACCGCCTTCTATTGGATCGGAATAATTAAAATATTCAGACAAACTCGTTAGGTTCGTTTCTGCCTTCTTTTCTTCATTACCACAACTCACCAAAACTGCAACCAAAAGCGCTGCTGAAAAAATTTTTAAACTATTCAATTTCATTTCAAATAAATTTCGGCAAATATCGCAAATGAATTGTCTATTTACAGGTCGAATAATAATTCGCTCCTATCAATTCTTACAATTCCCGCTGCGTTCGTCTTAGACATTCGTTGCTAAGCAACATTCGTCCCTTCTCATACCTTCTCTTACCCTTTTCGAATCTACTCTTACCTTCTTTTCCTTCTTCCATCTTCTATTATACACTTTCTTGCTAAGCATGAAATTACCGTGTCTTTCAGAAGCTTCACGACCTCGGTATACTGATATCAGCTTAAACCCATTCAAATAAATCAAATTATCCAAAAGTCGATTTAAATAATTCGCCTTTATATTTTCGAAGCATGGAAGAAATTAAAATTCAATATGGCAATATAGAATTACATTCAACGATCACCCATTACGCCATTGGTGAGACTTATATAAATATTTGGTACAGCGGGTTGAACAAACCGAAGAAGTACAGTTTTAAATCTGCAACTGAATCGAATGTCACAAAAATGATTGAACTTGCTAAAGCAGGTAAGGGGCTTAACCGATATATTATTACGAAGGCGAATGGGCTTTATGAACGATGAGGGAACTGCGTTGTTAGAACTGCGTTGTTGGAAAGAGTTGTTATTAAAATATAGTCAAAGACATTCGCTGAAGGCATTTGTTACTTCGCAACATTGTCATTTCCCGACATTAAAACTGACAAAATTTCTAGGCGTTGTCAGACATTTTACTCTTGTGCTTTAAACGATTCAACGTACTGATTCGCCTTACAAATTAAGGCAAACAGAAGTTTCTATTCTTCTTCTAGGAAAAATTACAAGCTTGTTAAAACTATTATTTGACTGTTTACGGATAGAGCTTTGTCCGAGCAATTGAAACAAATAATTTTTTAACTATGAAAAAAGAAACTGTAAACCAAATCAAGACATACGATTTCTATCGTATTGAAAACACCACAGTGTTGAACGGCATTCCTATCCTAGGCATGTTCGGCACAAGAAAAGATCGCTGGTACATAGATCTTCCAGAATGGCAAGGGCCACGCGCTAATTTAGAAATGGTAATGGGTGCCGATGTCATGCTCGATGTGCTTTCCAGCGGAAATGAGCGCGTGAATGTGACATTTTCAAATTATGCAACAAACGAATTTGAAGCCGAATTGAAATTGACCCATTTATCGAATGGCGACTATACCGTGACCGATTTAACCAATCAATACACTTCTGTTCCTGATCAAATCTGGCTTTGCGGAGTAACGCAATTTGTCTTTCAAAGTGACTATCCACAGGAAATCTATCTCAAAAAGAATGTAACCGTTTCTTGAAATTATTCAACTGTGCAAATAGCCCGCACCTGATTCATTCAATTTTGCTTCAACAAAAAAACACAACTCATATGTTCTCATTCAGACAAAAAAACAACATGACTAAAAAACACCAAGTGCACAATCTCATCATACTCGATGAAAGCGGATCTATGTCTCCGATTAAAAAGAACATCATTCAAGGATTTAACGAATTGGTTCAAACCATTCAAGGCATTGAAAAGAAATTTCCAGAGCAAGAGCATTTTATTTCACTCATTTCTTTCAATGGACTTGACGTGAAGAAACTTCATGTATTAGACCCTGCAAGTAAACTTCAAGAAATCGATGACACGAAGTACATACCGAATGGCTCTACTCCATTGTTTGACGCGATGGGTAAAGGTATTGCAATCGTTGAGAAGGGATTGAAAGGCGTGAATGACTACAACGTGCTTGTTACCATTCTTACCGATGGCGAAGAGAACGCCTCGAAAGAATTTAAAGGAGCAGCCATTAAGAAAAAGGTGGAAGAGCTAAAGAAAAACAATTGGACGTTCACCTACATTGGCACGGATCACGACATTGAAAAGATGGCTCGTTCGTTAGCTATTGAGAACACTTTAAACTTCTCGAAAGATAGCGCTGGCATAAATGATATGTTCGAGAAGGAGCGCATAGCTAGATTCAAGTACAGCGAAAAGATTGACAAAAAAGAAGACACGAGCACCGACTTCTTCTGTTAAACTTCAGCGCATCGCTTTCAAAACCCTTTCTGATGCGAGAGGGTTTTGTTTTTTAACTTTAATATATCATCACTAAATTTCGTCTAGCAAAAAAATCAAACAAGAATCAAAGAATATGGATATTTTCAATTTAAACCGATTTGTACATGCTCAAGAAAACGAGCTTGCCACCTATTCAATTGCTCTTGATGAGGTAAAATCAGGAAAAAAGAAAGAACATTGGATCTGGTATATTTTCCCGCAAGAAAAAGGATTGGGAAGTAGTCAGAAATCTGAATTCTTTGGAATATCAGGAAAAGAAGAAGCTGCTGCTTATCTCAATCATCCCATACTCGGGCCGCGCTTAAAAGAAATAACAAAAGCGATGCTTTTACATGAACATAAGGATGCTTATTTGATCTTTTTTGTTGATGCTAAAAAAGTTCGAAGTTGCATGGAGTTGTTTGCTTCCGTTGACGATTCAGACGAGCAATTGTTTCAAAAAATTCTGAATGAATTCAGCTTTTAGCTGAGAGTCTTCAATAGTCACTAAATCTCTTTTGAATTCATTCGGGCAACCTCTTCCAACGCCTTTAATTCCAGGCGCTGAAGATCTTTTGAGTAGAACGGAATGATACTTCCCGAAGGCAAATACTTGATGTACCTGTTTCCATGGTTCAATTCAAACGTGCGCTTCACAGATAGATCGCTATTGAATACTTTTTCAAGAAAAACATAATCTCCCTTTCGCTTCCATATCTCTCCCGCATGAATTGAAGTTACATCTTCTCTCAACTTTTTTGACTTATCCTTTTCTCCTATAGACTCCCTGCTCGAATCAAAAGAATCCATTGGAAGGTCTGTACCTAAAACGACATGCTCAATAAAATCTGCACATGAAATTAATTCACTGTAGTTATGCAGCAATTCTAAAGCGCTAAGAGATTGCTCGCTAATCTGAATAAAAACCGGAATATCAATTTTCGCGTAAATACCGAAATCGGAGGTGGATCCTTGTGACTCGTCTAAGCACAATTTAACCGCAAGGTTTTCATTCTCATATTGTCTGGAAAATTGTACATACTTGTCTTCAAAAATTCTAATTTGCTTCTTCCTACCAATAGGCGTTATTAAACTCAAAATTGAAGTTACTTCACCCAAAACTCCCGTTAGCTGAGCATCATAATTCATCTTTACGACCACAGGTTGACGACGCCCATTTGGCAAAATGGGATCTAAAACACAAACCGTATCTTCAGATAATTTCGATTGATAAATAGGAACACCAATATCTCGGAAGGCATTTATAATTTGCAAGTTAATGTCTGAGTTAACCTCTACTTCGCAATATTCAAATGTTGGAAGGCTCAATCTGTCGAGCTTAGCCGGATATGGGTCTTGAACCGCATCTTGATTTGGTGTCCTAAAAAATTGCTGCCAATTTTCAAAATTGAACTGCGATGGATCTAATGTTGAACTCCCTTCATACCCTTGGCACTTGTCTATTAAATTCTCTTCTAAATATTTTTTAGTAATGAAATTCGCCAGGTGATCTTGATCGATGGTGTTTTTTAAATAAGGATAAACAATATCTAAAGTGCTCTCTTCATTTTCATTGAGCTTGCGTTCTGTTAAACTGAACATCCGGTCAATTCTACCCACACGTTGCTCATTATCTCCAGGTGTCCATGCAATACCGTAATGATAAATTCGATTGCAGAAATATTGAAGGTTAACACCTTCCTGTAAAACCGATGTGCTGATTAGAATATCAGGAAAAAAGGGCGTGTTGAAACTTGTCATTACCCTTTGATTCTTAGTGTCTCCAGAATAAGCATAGGCAGGTTGAGCGTCCCAAAAATTCTTCCATTCTTCATTCAACAATTGATCTTCATTCGTAACGTTAAACACCTTTTCACACAGAACTTTAAAATTCAAAATAGCATCTATTATCAGTCTTGGTAAAGGTGTATTGGAAAGACTTTGTTCGACTTCCTCAATGAAATGCATGTATAATTTAACAGCATTTGTCCCAGCGTTTTTCGAGGACTTTATGTAGGCAATGTATAAATCAACAAGCGCAGATGAAGCTAGCAAAACACCCTTTTCCAGAAAGGAGCTAAAGGCTTCCTTTTGATATGGATTTAAAGCACAATACTCATGAATGACTTTATCTTTCAATTCACGTGGTAATTCAGCAATTTCAAGATAATTCCAAAAAACAGTCAACAACGTCTTCAACCGAACCTTATCGGAAGTCATTTCCTGATTTTCTTTTCGACCTATTAACGTGTTTTCGATTTTCATCCCAACTTCCTTTGAAATAAGCGGCGAATCAAGTCTGCACTTTAGACAACTCTTAAAGTGATCGTCAACTAGTCCCTTCCCTGTTAGGTTTGACTTGTAAATCAATGTATTGTACTCCTCCGAAAAATAATCCGCACCCGGCGAGAAGAAAATGTTAAAAACGCTTTGCTTTGAACGGCTGAATCTTAATCGAAACTTCGAGGCGTGGGTTGAAGTTTGAACGCCTTGTTTCCTCTTTAACGTTTTAAAAAGATATAGAACTTTCGATGCCGGAACTTTTTCAATATCTTCTCCAACATCCTCTGCTGTGTTATTAGAAACATCTTCTTCCTCAAGATCTAACAGGCCACTTTTGCTTTCAAAATGCTTACGAAACTCATTCAGTCCTGGAACCAATTCAATCTTCACTCCAAGAGCTGCATTGATTTTTCGAAGCAGAATCTCGTCGTATCTGAAAATTGCTCGAGCTGCTATTTCCTTTACAGAGGGTATCCTTCGGACAAAGACCAACTTTTTCGAATTGGAAGTTTTAAGTGTCTCCTGTTCTCCGATTAAATCTTTATTCAACAACTCATACTTGGGATGTGAAGGAGGTGCCCCATCAAAAATTGTTTGGTACTTTAAAGATAAATCCAACAACATCTTCCCATCGGATCCCGAGGAAAAATCGCTTCCGTCCTTGTTCTCTTTTTCCTCTTCCTTTTCAACGTAATCTTTCGGAATAAATTCAGTTCCTTCTAGGAAGCCCAATATATTTCGTTTGCTTCCATGCATCATTCCTTTGATGTATTCTGAAACAAGCTCTTTCTGATAAATACCGAAAAACAATTCCGACATTCGATTGTCTTCGAAATCTGAACCCCTGCTCATCTCTTTTCGATAGTTGTATTTAACCATGCCCTTGTCTGAAAGTCTTCTAAACCTTCTTAAACATATATCTTCCAAGATCTCATCATACTTCGATTCCTTATATTTCCCATCGTCGAAATAAGAAACGATAGCCTTAATATTATTGCTTGATGTGTGATTCGGTGTTGCTGTTAAGAGTAAAGTGCGCTTATTAATTCTGTCATTTCCTTCACTAAAAAATTTCTTCGCAACATTAACGCGCAAACTTTCACCATCAATATTCCTAAAATAATGGGCCTCATCGATAATGACAAGGTCAAAAAAACCTTCTGGCAAATGTGCTATTATATCTTTCCGCATCAAGTCTGCAATACCCATGACGGCATCCAACGTCTCTGCGCCGTCGTTGTAATTTTTATCAGGAGTAATTCCCGCCTTTTTTAATCTTTCGTTTACACCATCGTTACTTCGAACAAACAACCCGCTAAAAGACGAGATTTTACCAACGAAGAGTTTTCCCCATCCCTTTTGAACCTCTGAGACTAAGTCATACAAATTCGAACAAAAAACCGCTGGATTAATGGGCATACCATCAATTGCTGATTTCACAACATTGTCCTTCACCTTGTAGTGAACCTTAACAAAGGTCTCATACTCTTTAGCCCAATTGTAGGCAATTTCATTTCTAGGAGCCAAAACCAAGATCCTCGCTTCAGGCTTCTGTTGCCATAAAGCAGCGCATACAGCTAACGACTGAATGGTCTTCCCCATTCCTACTTCATCTGCCAGCAATGCAATATTTTTTTCATTCAAAAGATTGAATAAGAATGCAGATCCTTCAGCCTGCTTATGCTGCATGGAAATGGGGTTGTAATTATCGAATTCCATCTTCCGATATTCTTCATCTCTGTAGAAGCTAACAAAGCGAGTTAGTTCTTGAGGCGATATGTTCAGGAAGTCGTTCATGTGTATGAGCAACGTTCTTTAATGTAATTCAACCAAGTGTCCATCTTTGTTTTTTCCACCTCATTAAAAATCAACTCAACATTGTCAACACGCGAGATGATTGGACTTTCTTTTTTGATTAGAGAATTGAACAAATCGATTATCTGATTTCCTTCATTAATCATAAACCAAATAAAGGCAGAACTCATCTCCGAACCATTGGAGCTTAGATTTTCTTTCAGGAAGTTAAGATGTTCTGAGACCTGGGTAATTGAACCCGGAATTCTGTAACCAATTCTGTTCAATTCGTTTGCATCTGAATGCGCTTCTCTTAACCTGACTTTAATCTGTTCAAAGGCCAGAAACATCGTAAACCAGGCATTTGAATAATCACCCTTCAAGGCTTTGGATATTTGCTCAGACAATTCTTCTCCTGTCTCGGTATCGTTCGTATAATTGATTTGTTGGAATTGCGTTTTTTTCTCTGGCTTACGATCACTCCAAGCACGTAATAAATCTTGAATTGACTCAAAACCTACAGCAGGACGCTGCACCGGATTCAACTCAACAATTACTCCTATAAAAACTCGCTCCCCTCCTTCAGCTTTATCATATACCGAAAAAAGACGGTCCTTTAAAAGACTCTTATGACCGTCATAAAAACTCACATCAAAATGCAGCAATGTATTGCTGGCCATTCTATTGGGCATTCCTGGCAAATCGAAATAAAACACATTCGATTCAAGGTCATCTGCAGAAACCAGTTTGTATTTGTAATTGGACCAATCTGCATAAATCTGACAATTGATTTTCCAGTTGGAAAGCAATTCCTTCTTTTCATCTTCAAGCTCCTCTTTCAACATTCCAACAGGAGCCTCCATTCCACGCAGGTTACAACTGCCTATAAAGTTCTGGTAAACATTCGGTGTTATGTCTTGAACAATTCCCGCTTCAATGTTATTCGAATTTGTATTGGATAGATTCAAACCTGCCTTGGTGAAATTCCATGAGCCAACAGCGAACTTTGTTGGGGTAGACCAAACTTTGGCATGTACCAAAAGATCTTCATTCTTAAAATGAGGATCTTCTAAAAAACCAACATGGGTGATATCCATAGCTTTTCTGATAGCATCGTTGGTTAATCGAATTGACCCGTTCAAAGTGACGTCCGGAACTATGTTCATTTTGCGCACCCAAGAAAAACTCTCCTGAATTATTTCACTTAAATCTTCGGAGAAATAAGGCGACCACACAGTGAGTTCCTCACAGGATTCCTCTCTAATTGAGTCCAACATGGACTTTTTTGAAATTGAACTCACGAATTCCCAATCCGAATGAACATTCATTTTTTTTTGCCAAGTGTTATTCAGTTCGGTAATCTTTTTCGCGTCGGAACTGTCAATTGGAATAAGCGCCAAGAAAAAATCTGTTATTGCTTGGGCATTCTTCCTATCGTTAATTGCATTCGAAATAACTCCCTCAGAATTCTTTGACCACCCCGAAATTGTTAAGTTGGCAGAGCCAACCGAAACAAAAGCTTCGTTCTTGTCATTCACCAAAAGCGCAACTTTCGGATGAAAGACACCGTGAGCGAATGAATCGTTTATATCTCCCGGCTTTATGCCAATTGTTTGAACACTTGTCCGCTTAATCTCCGGACTCATAGCTCTGTAATCATGGAATACTTTAACGTCAATTGCGCCTTCTTCAGCATTGACGATTCGGTCATTGAGCACTTCAAAATCTTTGAGGCTTTTCAAATCATAAGGACTTGATTTGATTAAAGCAGATAAGATAAACCTCTCGAAAAAATCGACACTAAAATTAAACGTCGTAAACCATGCGAGTTTTACATTACCCAGCTGTTCAATAACCTTTTTAAACTCATTGTATGTCTTTAACCCGTCTACCATTAATTCTGATTAAGACCGTTATAAATCGACTTTACTGAATCCAAATAATATCTATTGTACCAATAACTTCCTTTGACTACTTCGTCTGTTTTGACATTGGAGGATAAATTCAAATAGTGCTTGAGGCTATCATTATCCAATTCAACCCATGCTACTCCTCCGCGATCCTCCATAATTTTTTTGTGATATCGTAATATCCCTTCAGCGAAAAGTAAACCTTTCCCTCCATGATCTTTCACGCTATCGAATAAAAACTTTAATCGGGAATTCTTTAATGTCAAAGGCAAAATACGCTCAAAGGAATATTCGTCTATTAGTTTTTGAAGATCACCTTCAACGTCAACTAATCTCTTCAAACTTCCATTGGCTAAGAGGTTGAATGCATGAGCGCATCTGCTCAAGAAAGGCTCTAGATCCAATATATATTGAAGCAATTCCTTTTGCGATTCATCTTTTTCGGATGAATAGGCTGCCGAAATAATGGAAGATATGGGTTGCTCATCGAGCGAATGAATTTCGGAAAAAATAGATCTTGCAGCTCCTGATGTCACTCCTAACTTGTCTAACCAATAATTCTTTAAATCAGTATTCAAATTCACTTGGCCAAAGCAGCGCGCATATAAATTCCATAACGTTGGGTAGTTTCTATATTTATCCAGAGCAACAGTTGGGAATTCTTTGTTGTCGCTCTTCAATAGTCCAGAGAGAAGATCCAATAAAACATTGACGAGTTTATTACCTTCATGCCAGTTTGCAAAAAGCAATTCTACGCGTTCAAATTCTTTTGGCGCGTATTCAAAATTCTTCGTCATGAGGCCCATGTTCATGAATGGACCTTTGTACCGTCCGTTTACACCCAATTGAATTTGTCTAACTAGAACTCCTTTTGTTCGCTCCGCTTGAATCTTTATTTCACCGTAATTCCCTTGTGCACGATCTAACCCTTCTTGAGCTTTATTGCTTCCCAAAAGGCCTAAAGTGTTCACGTCTTCACTTTGATCCATGAGCGCATAAACAAATAAATCTTCCAGAAAAATTAGCATTCCAGCTTTGGCATCGTATACTTCTCTATATGCAGAAAAATGCTTTTGTGCTTGAGCGAATTCTTCATTCCTTTCTTGAAAAAATCGGTAAAGAACAAAATGATTAAACAGATTAACGGTATAGTTTCTTACGTCAGATGAAACTGTTGTTAGCTTATTCTCAAAAATGAGTTGACCAAAATAGGTCCATATTAACTGCATGCCCATAGGATCCACAGAACCATCACTAACCAATTCAGGATCGGGAATAGAAAACACATTGGACCACTTAAACATGAGATAGGCTTGAAATCAAAGTGCAGTCTATCAAGTTCAATTCTTATTCTTCAAAGACCTCTTCTTTACATAGTTCCAGTCGAGTTGAAGTGTTATCTCCATTGGACTGTTGCTGTTCGTTAAAACAATCTGACTGTCCTTCTTATAATCGAGTAACTGCAGTTCAAACCCTCCCATCCACTCATCTGAACTAAGGTCATCGTAGTCGTAGACATCGATTCGATGAGGTGCCTTTAAATCAGGTATTAAAACAGGTACATTACGATTAAAGCGATAAGTATTCTTCGATGAAGCGTCGTCGTATACCTCGCTTGAGTATAGCGTTTGTCCGGTTGATGTATTCTTTATTCTCACTTGAACATCGCCCAAGCCACTGCCAAAAGGATCCCAAGAAACATTACTTGGTGAAGTCGGTTGAACATGCTGCAATTGTATTTCCTTAATTTCTACTGAATTCAAAACTTTCCCCATTTTACAAGAGGAAAGAAGCAAAAGTGCCATGAAAATTATTAATGTATCTCTCATTTCATCTCTGTTAAATTTATATTGAAGTTAATGCTTTCATTCAATTCCAAACAATTCCTTTCCACATTCAGCAGCTAGTCTTTCACAGCCCGACTCATCTGTGTTTGCATGATAATAAGAAGTGAAATTATCTTCACATTTTTCTAAGTAGCAATCAATCCATTTCGATTTATTCTCACCTAAAAAGTCCAACTCTACAATCGTATCCATTTCCATTTTAAAGGAAGTTCTATCTACCTGAGACCAATTACCTTTAACACTGCCATTCGACAATATTTCATCGCCGCATTCTTTAGCTAATATTGAGCAGCCTGGCTCATCTTGATTTGCTTGCAAATACGAATCGTAATTCATCTCGCATTTACTTAAATAGCATTCAATCCACTTTTCTTTGTTTGCTCCAAAGCTTGAAAGCTCTTCGACGCCTTTCATATCTTGACGAAACTGTTCTTTTGATTCCTCAGACCAATTTCCTTTACTTGAATGTTGGCAGCTCGAAAATGTCAAAACAAAAAAAACTGTGGAAAAGAAATAGTAAAAAAACAGTCTCATAGATTTCAAATTAAAAGTTGCCATAAAACTTATTCATTAATAATTGAATAGCCTTCTTCAAAAATTGCATTCTCCTCTTTTAATTGGAATAAGACTGTTTCTGCTTCTGAATAATCCTTAACAACTTTTACAGTAACAACACATAAAATCGTTCCCAGAATATTTCCTAACATACCTAACATGGACGCTGCCTTAATTTGGCCAAATGTATCCGGATCAACAGACATTCTAAAAACTATTTGTCCTAAAACATTATTGAGAATCCAAAGCGTCCACCAGGTTCCTAGCAAACCTGTTGTTAATTCTCGCTTCAATTGAGCCCCCTTTGACAAGAGATAATAATTTGTTTGTTCGTACAATTCTTTCATAATCTGGAGGGGTCTAAATAAACATATTATTGGGACAAACCAACTACCAGCTGCCCACCCCTCTGAATACATTAAATATTCACATCTCTGATGCAAATTAAAATAGGCCCTTCTGAACCATTGGATAAACGTAATACCAGATACTATAGACGCCAGAACCATTAACCAAGCAATGGATTGCTCTCGAATATCATTAGCCGCAATTTTAGTGGCCGAAACATTAATACCGTCTTCAATAGTCAACAGCAGATCATATTGAAAATAACCCGATATAAGCGAGATAATTTCAAAGCCCATAACAACCCAAATTAATGCAATAGCTGCTTTTGCCCTTGATGTGTTTTGTCGAAGTTGATTCATAATTTCATTTACATTATGAATAAAAATAATCCAATTATCGGGATATTCGAGATTTTCAGGCCATTTTTAAACCTTTATTATGACTGACCGAAAAAAACTATTTATGTTAAAAAGGCGCCGTTCGCATTAAATTCTTGCCCATTAATGAATAATCTGAAAAAACTAAACACTCTAAAAGTACATTTGCAAAAAGGAAATCAAATGCCCACTACCAATACTTTTAGTGAAAGCAAGATCATGCTTCGGTCGACAAATCTGCTTGAAGAACACGCTCGAGAAATGCATCGATGGCTTTTACTTACAGTTGCAATTTTCGCTACGGCGTTTTCACTTGTAAGCCTTGTACTTAATGACCACCAACAAGCATTTGTATCAGCTTTAAGTGTCCCCGGAGCTGGTATAGCATATCTGCTTGCAAGAGCGGGCTATCTTTACATTTCGAAAATTTTTAATGGACTTCAGATTATTGCAATGATTGCAATAGTTAGTCTTCTAACTGGCCCGGAAACTTTAACATTTATGTACTTCTTCCCAATCACAATTTCTGCGATCATCGCCTTTCAAGGAAAGGAGAAATATACAGGTTATGCTTTAGTCTCGATCATATTTGTTGTGCTAATTGTATTAACAACAATTCCAATCCCAGCAGACAATATACATCTGAACCCTGAACATTTGAAAATTGACCGGTTTGCAAATGTTATTGGTGTTACGATCTGTTGTATTATTATTTTAATCTTTATGATACGCGCAATGGACAATGTTCAGCGGCAATTACTCGAGAGTAGTAACATCGTTAACGATAAGAACAAAGAACTTATTACAGCTCTGTACTCTCGTGATAAATTAATGTCGGTTATTGCACACGATCTTCGGTCGCCTATGGCGGCTGTAAGCATGACTGTTGACGTTTGTTCAAAACCCAACATAGATGAAGAAACTAAATCTGAGTTACTTCAATTACTTAAAACCAAAGCCACTCAGGTCATGTCTATGACTGACCAATTGTTAGACTGGTCTCGCTCTCAAACAGGCAATTTACAATGCAACCAAGAGACCATTCCAGTAAACCATTTCTTGAATTACGTCAAAGAATGGGGACAATTAATTGCTGAAACTAAAAATATCACTTTCGACTTTCAGTTTAATTTTAACGAAAGTGACTCAATTCTTTGTGATAAAAACATGATTGAAACCGCTTTTAGAAACCTCATTTCAAACGCAGTTAAATTCTCGGAAAATGGAAGTCAAATTATTATCCGTAGTTCTGTTATTGAAAACAAGCGAATGTTCGAATTTCAAGATTTCGGAAAGGGGATGACTGAAGATCAACTCCAAAAACTAAATGATGGTATAACCTTCACCTCTTATGGCACAAATCGCGAAAAAGGAAATGGTTTTGGATTGCAACTCGTCCAAGAATTCCTTCGACGACACAACTCTCAATTAGACATTGAATCAAAAATCAACGAAGGAAGCACTTTTCGTTTTTCTCTCTAAAATTCTTTCAGCCTATTCAGACTGTCCAACAAATACCCATTGGTAGGTTCCGTTAACATTTTCTATTCCCCAATAATCAAACGATCCGCTCGCGCGATCTCCGTTATCATTCAACGAAATAATTCCCGTTGCTCCTGAATATCCATTCGACGCATTAAAAAATGCAGATTGCAGAGAAGCCGAGCTACTTGGAATCCCATTTTCAGCTTCTATCATTTTCGATATGACATGCATAGCATCATAAGCAGCTAGTGTGTATGCGTCTGACTGAATACCCGTCATTCCATTAATGGTTGAAATTATCGATGACCATAAGTATTCAGTAGACATGGGCAAACCAAAGTCTGGACAAAAGAAGTTCGTGGCTATGGCAAATTGAGCTGCTGCGGGGTCTTGCAGGAGAGCTGCGTTTTTAACAAATCCATCTCCACCGTACCAATTTACTCCGGATAATACCGGGTCTGAACTAGCTTGATTGAATAACGCTACCGCTTCATCGAAAGATGCTAAATAAACAGCAATTTGATCGATTGTGTATGTTGTATTCAAACCGATAATCTGACTCTTCACATCAGCTAAAACAGTTGTAAAATCAGTAACAGTTGTTTCATAGGTTCCAACAGACACGACATTACCTCCGAGATTCGTGAAATTATTTCCAACTGAATTTTGAAGTCCTAAATTGCCAGCATCATTTCTTGCTAACGTAACGAGCGCCTGCTTTCCGGCGTTCTTCATTGTGTTTGCCAAAGCAGCTCCTTCAATCTGATCTCCAGGAACAAATCGAAAAACCATGTCATTGGCAATGGCTAAACTGCTAGCCGTGCTACCTTGACTTACAACTAAAATACCCAAGCTATCTGCAATGGGTTTTACCAACGCGAGCTCAGCACTTGATTGCGGACCGATAACAAACTTGTATCCGTTGGCTGAAATATTTTCAATCGTTTGCGCAGCAATTACTGGATCTAATTGTGTTTCGAAAACAGTCAATTCAATTCTAAAAGGAATATGAGCACAACTAAAATCATGATTGATGTCTTCTACAGCAATATCCAACGCAGATTTCGAAGTAATTCCCAAGTTCGACCATCCACCTGTTTGCGAAAGCAAAGCAGCAACTTTAATAGTTTTTACTTCTTCTTCATGTTCATGATCTTTTCTACAACCAATAAGTGATAACGCAAGCAACAAAGCTAGAACAGACCAAGATTTCATTTTACTCATTTTTTTGCGAAGATAATCATCAAATACATCCCTTACCCTAACTTACCTTTTCTTAACTTCTCTAACCTGTAGACAAGCGATTCGTCGAAGACCCTCTTCCGAATGACCCTCGCAAGGCTATTTGCCCTCGCGAAGCATTCATTGCTCCACCTTCAATCTTTCAAAAACCCAAACTTCCCTGCGTTGTAATCTTCAATCGCTTCGCGAATCTCCTGCTCGGTATTCATAACGAAAGGACCATACGCCACGTATGGTTCGTTCAGCGGTTCGCCGCTGAGGACAAGAATGATCGATTTTTTCTTTGCTGAAATGTGAATCGCACCAGCTTCGTTTTTGAATTGTAAGTAATGGTTCTCACTCACCGTAGTTCCATTCACTTCTAACTCGCCATCGACCAACAACAATCCTGAATTGTAATTCGCTGGTAATTCAAAATCTACAAATCCACCTTCATTCAAATGCACATCGTACATGTGAATGGGCGAAAAGGTTGAAGCAATTCCGTTCACGCCTTTGTACTCTCCAGAAACCACGTGCACTTCACCGCCGTTGTTCGGCAAAGAGAATTTTGGTTTGTCGGCATGAACAATGCTCTGATATTTCGCTGGGGCAAACTTATGCTTCTTCGGAAGATTAATCCACAACTGAATCATCTCGAAGGCTCCACCTGACCGGTTGAAGGTTTGCTCATGATATTCTTTGTGTAAAACTCCCCCACCCGCAGTCATCCATTGAATATCGCCCGGACCAATGATTCCGTGATTGCCTTTGCTGTCGTGATGCTCAACGGCTCCTTTGTAGGCAAAGGTCACCGTCTCAATTCCTCTATGCGGATGAACACCCACACCTTGTGAAATTTCAGATGGAGGAAAATCTACTTCTGCGTTGAAGTCTAACAAAAAGAACGGCGACATGCGTTCTTCGAATCCTTTTCCATTCGGATAAAAGTTCATGACCTTGAATCCATTTCCTACCATGTGTCGATTCGTCGGAGAGAACACTCCCTCCACCCCTCTCATCCCCAATCCCTCTTTCCCATTCTCATTCTGTCTCTCACTCTTCTCGCTATCGTTTCCACTAATCTTCGAAACAAAAAAAGCACCTACCGCTGCAAGCGCCGTGCTGACGATGAATTTCTTTCTGTCCATTTTCTTTGAGTTTGAGCGAATTTATAAAGAATGTACATTCACAATCGAAATTTCATTTCGATCAATCACTTCGTGATCAATTTCGTTGCAATCAATCGCTCCGCGAGTTCCCAACACTCTTCCCTTTTCTTACCCTCTCTTACCTTTTCTTCCCTTCTCCTTTCGTTGAAGACATTCGTTGATTGGCAACATCAGTCCGCCGCCAACTTCTTCTCGAATTTATTGTAAATGAAAAACATCAATAATCCAAAGACCACTGCTGCAACGATAAGGACGGTGTTCATTAATCCTGTTACCGAAAATGATAAGCGAATGAGAATGGTGGAAATAATAAATCCCGAATTCCGAATGACCTTGTGAAACTCGTCGGTATGAAAAAACGAAAACAACAAAAGAAAAACATCTACAATGATCAAAACGGTGAAAAACTGCTCGAAAAACACATTGTTCAAATTCTGAAAAGCAACATCGGCGTTTTCAGATGGAGACAAAACACCAAATAACCATGTCGAGAACGAATACATAGAAAGGACAATCAATATAGGCACAAGAGCCAACGCCATGAGTTTCTTCACTCTTATAAAACGGGCAGTTCCAACTTCTTTACTCATGTCAGCCTCAGTTACTAAATTTCTTTTTTTACTCTGCTTGAAGAATAAATAAATCAGGAAAAACAGAATAACCGAAGCCAAGATATCATACGTAAACTGCAAATCATATTTCTGACTGAACCAATCCGGAGAAAGAGACAATGCCGAAAGATCTTTAAAAATTCTTCGAATAATAATCAATGTTATAATCTCGTACTGCTTGCCTATGTATGTGGTAATTGAACGCGGTAGATAAAAAATAAGCAAGTAAACTTCGTATACCAATACAAACGAAAAAGGCGTGTAAATGGCTGCAATAGGGTTTTCAAAAAGTGTAGTCCCGCTATCAATCTTCAACAACCCCAAATCCACCAAAAAGATAATCGATAGGTGAATGAAGAAACTCGCTATCGCAATAATAAGAATGATTCGCTCACTCTTCTTTCGCGTTTCGTCGGACAATAACGTTTGATAAAGAGAGTGTGCTAGTTGATTCATTATTAAACAACAAGACAGAGCGAACAAAGTTCACGCTTTGGAAAACCTGCGGTTTTATTCCTACTATGTAATTGGAACTACGTTGTTAGAACTACGTTGTTAGAACTACGTTGTTGGAACTTCGTTGTTAGACCCTCGCAACGGAGTTGCCCTCGTTTCAAAGAAACCCTCGCGAAGCATTCGCCGAAGGCTTTCGTGAAAAACATTCGCCCTTCGGGCATTCGTTCGAAGAACATTCTGTATTACATTTGCCCCGCACTTATCCAGAAAGACGGAGGGAATAGGCCCTTAGATGTCTTGGCAACCCGGTAAAGCAGGGTGCCAATTCCTACTTCGAAACAGTTCGAAGGGAGATAAGAAAGGAAGTTTTCACTTCCGTCCCATTGGGCAGTGCAACACACGCTATGGGAATACTAAAAGACATTTCAACCAACATTTTACTTCTCGACGGTGCTATGGGCACCCAAATTCAATTGCTGAATTTGACCGAAGATGATTATCGCGGAGAACAATTCAAAGATCACCCTTATCCCCTGAAAGGCAACAACGATCTGCTGTGCATAACACGTCCGCATTTCATTGAACGCATTCACCTCAACTACCTCGAGGCGGGTGCAAACATCATTGAAACCAATACTTTCAATGCACAACGCATCTCGTTGGAAGATTACAAACTCACACACATCGCCTACGAACTAAATGTAGCGGCAGCGCAAGTGGCAGTAGCCGCGCGAGATAAATTTCAACAGGAAAATCCGAATGCCCCGAAAGCCTACGTAGCCGGAGCAATTGGACCTACCTCGAAAACATGCTCGCTCTCACCCGATGTGGAACGCCCGGAATTCAGAGCCGTGAATTACAACGAACTGAAGTCTGCTTACCGCGAACAAGTCGAAGGGCTACTCGACGGTGGTGTAGATGCCCTCTTGGTAGAAACCATCTTCGATACACTTAACGCGAAAGCCGCATTCCACGCCATTCTCGACGTACTTGAAGATCGAAACCTTTCAGCCATCACCAAAGAAAATCCAAACGGAGATCTTGCCATAATGGCCAGCGGAACCATTACCGATTTGGCGGGAAGAACACTCAGCGGTCAGACAGCTGCGGCATTCGCAGTATCGTTGGAACACGTTCCCCTATTCAGCATTGGATTCAATTGCGCATTAGGCGCCGAACAATTGCTTCCACAAGTTTTGGCGCTGAAGTCGTTTACGAATGCGCACTTGAGTGCCTATCCAAATGCAGGATTACCCAACGCAATGGGCGGATACGACGAAAGTGCTGAGACCTTTCGCAATAAAATTCAACCGTTTTTAAA
>Ga0315899_10002354_pt1 | contig 20965 bp, 18 predicted proteins | sample LakEriMetagenome_2_FD_203518 | JGI IMG/M metagenome (GOLD analysis project Ga0315899, IMG submission 203518) | Freshwater fungal communities from buoy surface, Lake Erie, Ohio, United States - Buoy 4 MA112 | ecosystem: Environmental > Aquatic > Freshwater > Lake | place: USA: Lake Erie, Ohio... | reverse complement strand
CCGTGTTTAGTTATTGCCTTGCCGCTATAGATCGAAGTTGAGACGATTCCGAGCATAAAAGGAATCAATTTCAAGCCTGCCTCAGTTGCTGTATCACCCTTAACAACTTGCAGATAAAGCGGCAGCATCACGATCGCGCCGAACATTCCTGCGCCGATAATAAAGCCGAGTGCAGATGTTAAAGAAAATGTGTGGTTCTTAAATAATGAAAGCGGCAGGATTGGTTCTTCAGCTTTACCTTCCCACATTAAGAAAATTAGGGCGAGCAAAATACCGATTGCCAAGTAGGTAAGAGTTATTGAATTTGCCCAACCACGTTCTGGACCGTAGACCGAAACCGCAAGAAGTGTTGCAGATACAGCGGCAACCATGAGAATCGCACCCAAGTAATCAATCTTATGTTCGCGCTTAACTTTAGGAATATGAAGAACGGCTGAAGTAATAACCATTGCAGCGATTCCAAATGGAATGTTGATGTAGAAAATCCAACGCCATCCGGTTACGCCAAGAATGGTTGCGTGATCTGAGAAGAAGCCACCAAGTAAAGGTCCGGCAACGGATGAAAGTCCCCAGACAGCGCCGAAATAACCTTGATAACGGCCACGTTCGCGCGGCGGAACAATGTCACCGATGATTACGAAAGTCAGCGCCATAAGTCCGCCTGCGCCTAGCCCCTGAATTGCGCGCGTAGCAATTAATTGCGTCATATCTTGCGATGCTCCAGCAAGGAAAGAACCAATTAAGAAGGTGACTATCGCGAATTGAAAGACGACGCGTCGTCCATAAATATCAGAAATTTTTCCGTATAAAGGAGTTGATGCAGTTGAAGTAAGCAGATACGCAGTAACTACCCAGGTGTAATGGTTAAGTCCATTAAAATCTTCAACAATGCTCTTTAGCGCGGTGGAAACTATGGTCTGATCTAGGGCTGCTAAGAGCATTCCTGTCATCAATCCGCTGAGGATGATCATGATCTCTTTATGGGAATGTTCTTTCACTGGACCATGGCTAGACATCGGGACCTCTCAAAGCGCTATTTACAGATGCAACAATATTTAGTGCGTTCTTGGTAAGTTTACTCCGTGAAATCAGTAATAGCCGAAGACTTAGTAAAAACTTATCGCAATGGAGCCGTTCGTGCTCTAGATCACTTATCTCTAGATGTTGAAGAAGGCACCGTATTAAGCGTGCTTGGTCCAAATGGAGCGGGTAAAACTACAAGTGTGCGTATTCTCGCCACATTATTAAAGCCAGATTCTGGTCGTGCAATAGTTGGTGGAATTGATGTAATTAAGCATCCGGAAAAAGTACGAGAAGTAATTGGCTTATCTGGACAATATGCAGCAGTCGATGAGATTTTAACTGGCTGGGATAACTTAGTGATGTTTGGCCAGCTCTATCACTTAGGCAAGAAAGCGTCGATCGCTCGCGCCGAGGAGTTACTTGAAAGATTCTCACTTACAGATAGCGCAAAGCGCCCGATTAAGACTTACTCCGGCGGAATGCGCCGCCGCCTTGATTTAGCGGCATCGCTGATTGTTAAGCCAAAGGTGCTTTTCTTAGATGAGCCAACCACTGGACTTGATCCACGTGGTCGCCAAGAAATGTGGAGCGTTATAGAAGAGTTGGTAAAGGGCGGAGTTACTTTACTTTTGACGACTCAATACCTCGAAGAAGCTGATCAGTTGGCTGATGAAATCGCAGTTATAGATCACGGCAAAGTGATTGCCCGCGGCACATCTGATGCGCTGAAGAAGCAAGTTGGTGGCGAGCGTTTAGAAGTCGTAGTTGAGACCCAGAATATTGCCAAGACAATGGAAGTTGTCGCTGCGATCAGCGGAAATAAAGCGACCTTAGATGAAGGCCTCCGCATGATTTCTGCTCCAGTTTCAACTGGTGCAACCGCGCTAATCGAAACCCTTCGCTCTTTAGATACCGCTGGAATTCATCCACTGGATGTTGGATTAAAACGCCCATCACTTGATGATGTTTTCTTATCTCTTACCGGCCACGCAGCTGAGGAGAAAGTTGAAGAAGAAGCCACACCTGGACGTAGAAAGATGGCAAAGAAGTGAGCGCCTTTAAAGACACAATGATTATTACGCAACGTCAGTTGCGTTTGTTGACTCGCGTTCCTGAAGTTCTGATCTTCTCAACGATCCAACCTGTGATGTTTGTGCTCTTATTCCGATATGTTTTTGGTGGATCAATTTCAACTGATCAACCTGGTGGATATGTACAGCTACTGATGCCAGGAATCTTTGTGCAGACTGTTGCTTTTACCCTGGCCGGAACTGCCTCTGGTTTAGCTGAAGATATGAAGAAAGGTTTGATTGATCGCTTTAGATCGCTACCTATTTCACAATCTGCGCTTGTTCTTGGTCGCACACTAGGTGATTCTTTACTCAACATTGTAGTTCTTGCAGTTATGGGGATCGCTGGATACATGGTTGGTTGGAGACCATCATCAGGAGTGCTTAATGTGGCAATTGGATTTATCTTCCTATTGCTCTTTGGTTATGCGCTCTCTTGGGTGGGTATCTTTGTTGGACTATCAGCATCTGATGCTCGCGTAGTTCAGAACGTCAGCTTTATCGTGACTTTCCCACTGACTTTCTTATCAAATGCTTTCGCACCAACCACAGGTATGCCACGACCGCTGCAGTACTTTGCAGAGTGGAATCCGGTTTCTACTATGGTCGCAGGTTGCCGTGAACTCTTTGGTTTAGAGAATCAATTTGGTGCAACTGCAGGATCTTTCCCAAGTGAAAATCCGCTGCTGACATCATTTTTATACATGATTTTAATCATGGTGATCTTTATTCCGTTGAGCGTTAGAAAATATAAGCGCTCTGCAGATTAATAGTTAGTTGCTTCTTTAATCTCGACTTTAATCTCTTTGCCATTTGGCGCAGTGTAAGAAACGGTATCGCCAATCTTGGCACCCATCACCGCTGCGCCAAGTGGAGATTTTTCGCTATAAACGCTGAGGTCGCCTGATGCGATTTCGCGCGAACCTAGTAAGAATTTCTCTTCATCTCCGGCGATGATTGCAGTGATCACCATTCCGGGTCCGACCACGCCATCGGCGGATACTGGGGGAGTTCCGATATGTGCATTCTCGAGCATCTGCTTTAACTGGCGGATACGAGCTTCCATCTTTCCTTGCTCATCACGCGCTGCGTGATAACCACCGTTCTCTTTTAAATCACCTTCAGCGCGAGCTGCTTCGATCTTGGCAGTGATTTCTTTACGGCCATCACCTTCCAGGTGTGCGAGTTCGCCGCGCAAACGATCCGCGGCTTCTTGGGTTAGCCAAGTTTGTGGGGTACTCATAAAGGCTAACGGTATACGAAGTAATTATTTAGCGCGACAGCGCACAATTGCTGCGGTAAATGGGGTGGATCGTGCGGGGATTGCAGTGATCTGCTCGCTTGAGGTGCTGCCGGCGGCGATGGTTTCATCGATCTGCCCAATCACATTCTTATCTTGATCGCGCGCAGATAAAGTACAGATAACAACTTGGTTGGGATCTGTGCGATCAATTCTGTATCGGATTGAAATTTCTTGTTCTGCGGTGACTTCAAATGAAATTAGCTCACTGCGAATTGGTGGATCGGAGTGATGTAAAGCCGCCCAAATCAGCCAACCTCCGCCAAGTAAGGCAAAGACGATCGCAGGTGTGATCCAACCTTTAGTTGAGCGCACTCCGTAGCGGTCGTTGAAATCTAAATCCATGGCAAGATTATGGCATGCAAACAGAATTTGATATGGGTTGGTCAGGATCGCTAACAGTTCTTACCCTCTTCATTGCTGTTGCACTTTTGTTGCGCAGTTTCTATAAGCGCTATCAGCGAATGAATCCTCGCAATGATGAAAACCAGAGCGATAGTTAAAAAGCTCTCCCAAGGGCTAATAGTTCTTCTAATTTTCTCAGTTTTAATAGGGCTCGGAAAATGGCAGCTAGATCGTTCCGTTATTGTTAAAGAATCAAATGCAGCCGCAAAGGTGATTGATCCCAAGATCTACTCTTTAGAGGATTTGGCTACGCCTACTTCACCACTTGATTCAAGAAATGTGAATAAGAGCGTTTCTGTAAGCGGATTTTACGTTGCAAATTTTAAAGCGCCTTTGCAGATAGATAAAGATGGAAAGGTGAGCGATTGGGAAGTTGGCTTGCTGCAGGTTGATCAATCAAACCCACTTTCCGGAATTTTAGTTGTCCGTGGACTTTGGAAAGATCGGTTGGCAAACTCTGAAGTGGCGATGTCTAACAAGATTTCACTCGTTGGAACTTTGCAACCACGCCAATACGATGATCGCGCAGATAATGAGCCGGGGGTAATTTCTCGCCTTGATAGCAGCGTGATTGTTGGGTTAGTTGATCTGCAGTTGTATGACGGATTCATAGCGGCTAAATCAGAAAGCACCCGCGCCGTAGAAATGGTGCGCGAAAGAGTAGTTCCACCGACTCCGGTCTCACGAATCGCTGGGTATTACTGGCAACATATTTCATATGTCGCCATTTGGTGGCTAATGGCGGCGATCGTTCTTTACCTTCCCTTTTATCGCCGTAAGATTGCCTCATGACAGGTGCAATTAAGAGATTTCGAGTAATGGCGGTTATCGCCGGAGTGATGTCACTGCTACTTTGGTTTGTAGATCTGCCAGTGGTTTACCTCTTCAATAATGAAGATTGGAAAGCTAAAGTTGCCTGGATTCCCTTTGTCCACGGTTGGGTTTATGCCGTCTACCTTCTCGCCGCCATACAGTTCTCAGTTAAAGCGCGTTGGGAACTGCGCCGCGTAATCTGGCTTGCTCTAGCAGGCACTTTGCCAGTTGCATCCTTTATTGCAGAGCGCAGAATTGTTAAGCAGTACACGTAAGGCGATTAAATCCGCGCTCTATCCTTTCTATGAGTCGCGAATTGTTCGGAGTTTAGATTTTTCAAAGACGCCGCGCCACGTTGGAGTAATTCTCGATGGCAATCGCCGTTTCGCAAAAGCTAATCCCAGCCATCTCGACCCTAAAGGCCATCGTCGCGGCGCGAGCAAGATTGTGGAATTTCTCGGCTGGTGCGATGAAGCAAAAGTTGAAGTCGTAACCTTGTGGTTGTTATCTACTGAAAACTTTAAACGCACTCCTGAAGAACTTGATGGACTCTTACGGATCATCGGCGATACCGTCGACGAACTTCACGCAACCGGTAAGTGGAATATAAAAGCGGTGGGCGCACTTGATCTCTTGCCGCCTTGGCTAAGCGAAAAGTTGGCAAACTTACCTCCCGTTGATGCAGATGGCGTAGAAGTAAATGTGGCCATTGGTTACGGCGGCCGGCGTGAAATCGTGGATGCGGTAAAAGGTTATCTACAAGATAAGAGCGAAGCTGGTTCGAGTATTGAAACTGCAGCAAATGATTTAACGGCAGATGCGATTTCTAAGTATTTGTATACCGCTGGGCAACCAGATCCTGAATTACTGATCAGAACTTCTGGCGAACAGCGCCTAGGTGGCTTTTTATTGTGGCAGAGCGCGTTATCTGAGTTCTATTTCTGCGAAGCGTATTGGCCAGATTTTCGTCGCGTAGATTTCTTACGCGCATTGCGTGCATATTCACAGCGCCAACGTCGCCTTGGTGCATAGCCTTAACCAACCGTTAACAAATTGCTGTGGCGTGTCGCGCTTAAAAGGCGGCGGAAAAGTTCTATCTTTTTCTAGTCAGAAGCAACTTCCATCGGATAAAACTAAAGAGAATGCGAGAGCTGGCCATTGGCTACTCCAGTATCTAATAGCAAGAAAAAGGCTGTAAAAAAGACTTATGTTTTAGATACCAGCGTTCTGTTGGCAGATCCAAACGCGCTCTCGAAGTTTGAAGAGCATGAAGTAATCATCCCGATCGCCGTTATTGGTGAGTTAGAGACTAAGCGCGATCACCCAGAACTCGGCTACTTTGCCCGCGCTGCGCTGCGCTCGCTAGATGATCTGCGCGTAACCCACGGCCGGCTAGATAAGCCGCTGACGATAACCCCAGAAGGTGGCACGCTCTCGGTTGAGTTGAACCACACAGATTTGAGTACTTTGCCCCACGGCTTTTTACGTGATGGCACAAATGATTCACGCATCCTGGCGATCGCAAAGAATTTAATGTCTGATGGCAAGAACGTTGTCTTGGTAACTAAAGATTTGCCATTGCGCGTAAAGGCATCTTCAGTTGGAGTCGAAGCCCAAGAGTATTTAGCAGAACTTGTTTCAAATAGCGGCTGGACTGGGATTGAAGAACTCAGCGTCGGCCACAACATTATTGACGAGCTATATGCATCAGATCGCGCCGACCACGAAGCCGCACATCAATTACCAGTTCACACCGGAATTGTTCTGCACTCTGAAAAAGGGAGCGCACTTGCTCGAGTAACTCCAGATAAACAGCTGCAATTAGTCCGTGGCGATCGCAACGCATTCGGATTGCACGGCCGTTCTGCAGAACAGAGAATCGCCTTAGATCTTTTGCTCGATCCTGAGATCGGCATCGTCTCTCTTGGCGGTCGCGCCGGTACCGGTAAATCTGCGCTTGCACTCTGCGCGGGTCTGGAAGCGGTGATGGAGAAGCGCCTCCATAAGAAAGTTGTAATTTTCCGGCCGCTCTATCCCGTGGGTGGCCAAGAATTGGGTTACTTGCCCGGCAGCGAAGGCGAGAAGATGTCGCCTTGGGCGCAGGCCGTTTTCGACACCTTAGGAGCTCTTGTCTCTCAAGCGGTCGTCGAAGAGATTATGGCGCGCGGCTTAATCGAAGTTCTGCCGCTGACCCATATCCGTGGTCGTTCGCTACACGACTCCTTTGTAATCGTGGATGAAGCGCAATCGCTAGAACGCGGCGTGCTGTTGACGGTCCTTTCAAGAATTGGGCAATCCTCGCGAGTTGTCTTAACCCACGATGTCGCCCAGCGGGATAACTTGCGGGTTGGCCGCCACGATGGCGTCGTGGCAGTCGTTGAAACCCTCAAAGGCCACCCGCTCTTCGCCCACGTCACCTTGACTCGGAGCGAGCGCTCGCCGATCGCCGCGTTGGTGACAGAGATGCTCGAAGGGCCGATTACCTAACTCGCTGCCAACCCCCAGATCAGCACAATTTAAATCTCACAGTCACAATTAGGACATTTAGGACTTTGCCCTAACTGAGCAGGACTTTTACCCATCCACAGTCCGCGACTTTCCTGAGAATTTCCGCCACACGCAGACTTTAATTTGCGACATCCACCCCAAATTGCCACCCTTAACTCATTCCCCGCAGGTCCCAAACCTATTTTTAGGTCGATGGCCCACGGGCAAGAGGAACGGAAAGGAGGGCAGCTATGTCCAAGCAGAGATTAAATTCGCGCGCCCTTTGGACCCTGATCGGCGCAATGCTCCTGGTCACCGCTGCCCAGCCAACCGCCACTGGTCTGGAATTTCCGATGACCACAAGTATTTCGCTTCCGGCATCTGCCAACCTGACGACCTCGGTCTCACTTAACACCGGTGTTGATCTTTCCGAAGGCGCATCCCTGTACACCCAACTTGATAAGCGCGCCAGCTTGTATGCATCTCAGGTCGCGCTCGCAGCCGCTGTTAGCCAGCAAGTTGAGATGGCGCGTACTGGCGCAGGCGCTAAGAAGGTTGCGAAATCGATCATGCTCACCGATTATGCCTGGGGCGAAGATCAATTCACCTGCCTTAACCGACTTTGGACAAAAGAGAGCCACTGGAATTACCGCGCTCGCAATAAGCGCACTGGCGCTCACGGAATTCCGCAGGCTCTGCCGGCGATCCGTATGGAGGTAATTTCATCAGATTGGCGCACCAACCCAGTTACTCAGATTCGATGGGGGCTGCGTTATATCGAAGCGCGTTACGACAGTCCATGTCGCGCGTGGGCAAAATTTAAGCGCAGTAATTACTACTAATTTTCTGGCTTGCGTCCAATAGCAATTAGCTTCGCAGTTTCAGTAAAGAAATCATTTCCTTTATCGTCGACCACGATGAAAGCCGGGAAGTCGACAACGTCAATCTTCCAGATCGCTTCCATTCCGAGATCTTCGAAATCTAGGACTTCAACTTTCTTAATGCAATCTTGAGCAAGGCGCGCCGCAGGCCCACCGATAGATCCAAGGTAGAAACCACCGTGCGCTTTGCAAGCATCTGTAACAACCTTTGAGCGATTACCTTTTGCCAGCATCACAAATGAACCACCTGCTGCTTGGAATTGTTCAACATATGAATCCATTCGCCCTGCAGTTGTTGGACCAAAAGATCCTGAGGCGTAACCAGTAGGAGTCTTTGCCGGGCCGGCGTAATAAACAGCGTAATCCTTTAAATATTGCGGCAGGGGTTGACCGGCATCAAGTGCTTCCTTAATGCGGGCGTGGGCTAAATCGCGGGCGACAACGATAGTTCCGGATAGTGAAAGACGAGTCTTAACTGGATGCTTGCTTAACTCTGCGCGCACTGCATCCATTGGTTGGTTTAAATCAATCTTCACCACATTGTCATCAAGATGCTCATCAGTTGTGTCAGGTAAGAAATGTGCGGGATCGCGCTCTAACTCTTCGAGGAAGATGCCATCTTTGGTGATCTTCGCCTTGGCTTGGCGATCTGCCGAACAAGAAACTGCGATAGAAATTGGCAGAGATGCGCCGTGGCGTGGCAAACGAACCACGCGAACATCGTGACAGAAATACTTGCCTCCAAATTGTGCCCCAATACCTAAGGTACGAGTGAGTTGAAGTACTTGTTCTTCGAGTTCTAAATCGCGGAATCCGTGGCCAGTTGCTGCATCACCTGAGGTAGGCAGGGAATCCAAATACTTTGTACTGGCTAGCTTTGCCGTCTTTACATTGTGTTCGGCGCTCAACCCGCCGATAACGATTGCCAAGTGATAGGGAGGACAAGCTGCGGTGCCAATCGAGCGGAGTTTTTCATCGAGCCACTTCATAAATGAAGCTGGGTTTAAAACCGATTTAGTCTCTTGATATAAAAATGATTTATTGGCGCTGCCGCCGCCTTTGGCGATAAATAATAAGTTGTACTCATCTTGATGATCTGAATCAGCAAAGATTTCAATTTGGGCAGGCAAATTGTTGCCTGTGTTCTTCTCTTCCCAAGTTGTCGTTGGGGCCATCTGCGAATATCGCAGGTTTAAGCCAGTGTAGGCGTTGTAAATACCTTGCGAGAGAGCAACTTCATCTTTAGAAGTAGTCAGAACGTATTGTCCACGTTTACCCATAACAAGAGCGGTTCCGGTGTCTTGGCACATCGGCAGAATTCCACCAGCTGAGATATTGGCGTTCTTTAAAAGGTCAAGCGCTACGAAGCGATCGTTAGGTGAGGCTTCGGGATCCTTCAAAATATTGGCTAGCTGTTGTAAATGTTCGGCGCGCAAATAATGCGAGATATCGTGGATCGCGGTCTCAGAAAGTAGCGTCAAAGCTTCAGGTTCTACCTGCAGAAATTCGCGATCACCTAGTTTAATTACGCTTATGCCGGCGCTACCGAGTTTGCGGTACTTGGTTTTATCTTCACCAATTGGAAGCAAATCAGAGTATGAAAATTGTGGTGACATTATTGCGCCGGCTTCTTTGCGGCATCCAATTTTTTCTTAGCCCCGTCCAACCATTCTTGGCAGATCTTGGCTAACTCTTCGCCGCGCTCCCAAAGCTTGAGCGACTCTTCTAAAGTTGCGCTGCCATCCTCAAGTGATTCAACAATTTCGGCGAGTTCATCGCGCGCATCTTCATAAGAAGGCTTTTCAGATTTAGCGGCCATGGGTTAAATCTACTCGCTCTCCAGCACGCTGGCTTTAGCTTCGCCTCTAGCAGCGCGGATTCGCAGCACAGAACCCGGCTTTAACTTTGTGGCATCGCGCACAATTTTTCCATCATCGCTTTGGACCACTGAATATCCGCGATCCATTGTCGATTGCGGAGAAAGCGATCGCAGGTGAGCGATTACGCCCTTGATCTCTTTCTTCTCTATATCTAAAAGCGCTTTAAATCCGCGGTGTGAACGATCGCGCAAGGCTGTTAAATCTTCTTTACGCACCTTAATCATTACGCCAGGGTCTTTCATCACTGGGCGATTACGCAACTGTGCTATCTGATTCAACTCATAATCAACGCTGGCAAGCAACCGGCGATACATTCGGTCGCGGATCTTATTTATATCTGAAATTTCTTGTTCGATATCCGGCACAACTCGCTTAGCCGCATCTGTTGGAGTCGATGCGCGATAGTCAGCAACTAAGTCAAGTAAAGGCGAATCTTTCTCGTGGCCAATTGCACTAACAATTGGCGTTTCACAACTTGCCGCTAGACGCACAAGTGATTCATCGCTAAATGGCAGCAGATCTTCAAAAGATCCACCACCACGGGTAATAATGATTACATCAACATCTGCTAACTCTTCTAGTTCGCGCAAAGCAGCGGATACTTCCACAACTGCCGCCGCACCCTGCACAGCGACTTCGCGGATTTCAAATTCAACGGCGGGCCAACGACGCCGTGCATTTTCTACAACATCTTTTTCGGCATCGGTATTGCGACCACAAATCAGTCCAACCTTGCGTGGCAACTTTGGCAGAGCTACTTTACGATCTGCACTGAATAAACCTTCCGCCGCTAACAAACTCTTTAAGGCTTCTAACCTGGCAAGTAATTCACCAACACCGACTTGGCGAATCTCCTTTGCTGACATAGTCAGCGAACCATTTTTGGTAAACCAAGATGCCTTGGCGTGAATAACTACGCGTGCATTTGCGGGCAGAGGTTGCACTGCTGCTAAAACATTTTTGTAACACATCACCGAAAGGCTCATATCAACCGAGGTATCGCGCAGGCGCATAAAGGCCATTCCGCCGCTACGTTCATTGAGCTCTGAAATTTCGCCCTCAATCCAAATTGGGCCTAAACGTTCTACATATTCTTTAATCGCCTCAGAGACCACCCGCACTGGCGCGGGGGATTCACTTGAAGTTTCGAACATGAGGCGAGCCTAATAGACTCACCCACGTGAGTAAGAGAGTTCTTCTGGCTGCGCCGCGCGGATATTGCGCCGGAGTCGACCGCGCCGTGATCACCGTCGAAAAATCGCTTGAGCTCTATGGCGCCCCTATCTACGTGCGCAAGGAGATCGTCCACAACAAACACGTGGTCTCAACGCTTGAGGCGCGCGGAGTTATCTTTGTAAACGAGACCGATGAGGTACCTGAAGGTGCAACCGTTGTCTTTTCTGCGCACGGAGTATCACCGGCGGTTCATGAACAAGCAGCAGCTCGTAACTTAAAGACAATTGATGCTACTTGTCCATTGGTAACAAAAGTGCACAATGAAGTAAAGAGATTTGCTGATGAAGAAACTGAGATTTTATTAATTGGCCACAATGGCCACGAAGAAGTTGAAGGTACTGCCGGTGAAGCTCCAGGTAAGGTGCGAATTGTTGATGGCTTAGATGAAGCGCGCACAGTGGTGCCAACGCCCGGAAAGAAATTGGTTTGGCTAACTCAAACAACTCTTAGCGTAGATGAGACAATGCAATCAGTTGCGATTTTGAAAGATCGCTTTCCGGAGATCGCAAATCCACCTTCAGATGATATTTGTTACGCAACTCAGAATCGCCAAGAAGCCATCAAACAAATTGCGCCACAAGTTCAACTAGTTCTAGTTGTTGGTTCAACCAACTCATCAAACTCAGTGCGCTTAGTTGAAGTTTCCAAGGAATACGGCGCAAAGAACGCTTACTTGATTGATTATGCTGAAGAAGCAGATGAAGAGTGGCTAAATGGAGTTGAAAGTGTTGGCGTAACTAGTGGCGCTTCGGTTCCGGAGATTTTGGTTCGTGACTTGTTGGCGTGGCTAGCCGAACGTGGTTATGGCGATGTGCAAGAAGTAACTGCTACAAAAGAGTCTCTGCTCTTCTCGCTGCCACCTGAACTACGCAAAGATCTAAAGGTTGCTGGTAAGTAATTAGCCGCGCGTTTTGGTTTTACGTGCTTTAGCTTTCTCGTTAAAGAATACAAACCATCCATATAGCGCACTTACCAAAAGGTATGGAGCGATACTGGCTAATGAGGCGATGAAGTCGATTCCCACGCGCGTTGGTTTAAAACCAACGGTAAGGATTAAATAAAGAAGAACGGTTGCGGCGAAAGCCAACGGTGGCGTTACAACTGCGACATAAGTTGTGCCTTTACGTCCGAAGCGGATGGCACCGAAAGAGACTAGACAGATAATAAAGCCGCTGATGATTCCAGAGCCGCTGCGGAAGAGAAGTTCGATTCCGGCGAAGAGAGCGATAAATAGAGATTGCAGTACGACTACTCCCTCTTTCTTAAGCCCAGGCCCGCTTATCTTTCTCTTGCTCTGTACAGATGTACTCATTCTTCATCCTTAACTTCTTCAGCATCAATAAAATCTTCATCAACAATCATCTCGCTATTTTTTAACTCACGGACTTCAGCTGGCGCATCAGGGTAAGCGATGGCAAGTTTAGCCTTATCGCCAGTGACTCCAAAACTCAAGATATCTTTCGCCGCTTTCTTTACCGTGGTCTGCGCAGTAGGAATTAACTCGCCATAAGCTTTGGAGAGCGAGTTGATTGCTGTGCCCACTTTGACAATACGAGTGTGGAGCAAGGTTAAATCCTTCATAAATAACGCTGCGGATTTGGCAATATTTTCTGCGTTATGTGAAACCGCGTTACGTGAATAAACATTGCCGATAGTTCGCAGCAACGCCATCATTGAAGTTGGTGTCGCAATAGTTACATTTAATTTAAATGCGTTCTGCAGAAATAGCGGATCAACGCGGAGAGCTTCAGTAAGTAGAGATTCAAAGGGAACAAAGAGAATGACAAAGTCAGGAGAATCTTGAGATTCGTGATATCCGCGCTTAGCCAAAGTAGCGACGTGGCTTGCTAGATCTTTCTTATGCTCAGTAAATAAACGTTCACGTTCGGCGGGATCTTCAACCTCGTGTGCTTGGATAAAGCGGTCAAAGGGAAACTTTGAATCTATAAATAATTTTGTTCCGCCTGGCATTCGCACAGTGATATCTGGAATACCCGAAGAATCCGCATCGGTAGTCGAACGCTGCGCGGTGTATTCGATATCTTTACGTAAGCCAGCATCCTGCAGCATAAGTTCTAGCTGCGCTTCGCCAAATTTTCCACGGGTCTGCGAATTAGAGAGCGCTCCTGCAATCGCTTTAGTTTGTGCAACTAGCGATTCGTTGTGGGTGGACATTGCGCGAACTTGAGTGCGGATATCTGATTCCGCTTCGATGCGTCTGCGATCAGCATCGGCGGCTTCTTTCTGCAATTTCTCCATAGCGCTCTTCATCGCTTCAACTTCCGTTGCAAGTTTGGAGCCAGCCATTGCGGTATCACGTTCTGATTTATATAAATCACGTTCGGCGCGAATTGAAACAAACTCCGCCGCTGATGCGCCATCAGTTGAAGAACGGCGACCTGCGATTAAATATCCGAGGACGCCCCCGAGCAAGAGCCCGATCGCGAGTGTAAGAATGGCCACTACTGTGCTTGACATGGCCCTATCGTGGCAGGAAGGGCTGACAATCACGCGTAGGCTCTACTCCTTATGAGCCTTTCAATTGGAATCGTCGGCCTGCCAAACGTCGGAAAGTCGACCCTTTTTAACGCGCTCACCAAAAATAACGTCCTTGCCGCTAACTACCCCTTTGCCACCATTGAACCAAATGTTGGCGTAGTCGGAGTTCCTGATGAGCGCTTGGCCAAACTCGCGGAAATCTTTAGCTCCGAAAAAATTCTTCCCGCCGCGCTCTCTTTCGTAGATATCGCCGGAATTGTGAAAGGCGCATCAGAAGGCGCAGGTCTTGGCAATAAATTCTTAGCAAATATTCGTGAGACTGATGCGATCTGCCAAGTAATCCGCGTCTTTACAGATGGCGATGTTGTGCACGTCGACGGCCGTATTGATCCCAGCAGCGATATGGAAACAATTAATACCGAACTCGCGCTCGCTGACCTGCAAACTATTGAGAAAGCGCTGCCGCGGCTTGAGAAAGAAGCGCGCGTAAATAAAGAGACTGCTCCAATTGTGGAAGCGGTTAAGGCAGCGGAAGCACATTTACAGAGCGGAAAGCCACTTTCATCATCTGGCTTAGATCTGGAACTTTTGCGCGAACTTCACTTGTTAACTGCAAAGCCATTTTTATATGTCTTCAACGTCGATGCTGCAGAGCTAAATGATGGCGAACTGCGCAAAAAATTAGCGGCGCTAGTTGCACCAGCCGAAGCAATTTTCCTAGATGCAAAGACTGAGGCTGAACTCGCTGAATTAAGTGATGATGATGCGTTGGAGTTATTGCAATCAATCGGTTTACAAGAACCAGGACTAGCAACTTTGGCGCGCGTAGGTTTTAGCGTTCTTGGTCTGCAGACTTACTTAACTGCTGGTCCTAAAGAAGCGCGCGCCTGGACTATCCATAAGGGCGACACAGCGCCGATGGCAGCTGGCGTGATTCACACAGATTTCCAGAAAGGATTTATCAAAGCAGAAATCGTTAGCTTTAACGATCTGATCGAATGTGGATCAATGGCTGAAGCTAAAGCAAAAGGCAAAGTACGTATGGAAGGTAAAGAGTACGTAATGGCCGATGGCGATGTAGTGGAGTTTAGGTTTAACGTCTAGTTTGTTTTTAGAAGAAAATCTATGCGCCGGTGTAATGCTGAGCAATTTCACCGAGTGATTTATCAATAATCTCTAGCCCCAACTTGGCATCTGCCTCGCTGATGTTGCAAGGTGGACATAAGTGAATGCGGTTGAAGTTGTTAAATGGCATCAGCCCATTCTTGCGACAGGCGGCGACTAATTCATTCATCGCAGGACTTGATCCACCATAAGGTGCCAGCGGAGCACGTGTTGCGCGATCAGTAACAAGATCAACGCCCCAGAAAACACCAACTCCGCGGATATCCCCGATTAACTTATGTTTCTTAGCTAACTCGTGAAGTCCAGGCCCCAAAATCTTTTCGCCAATGGCAGCTGCATTCTCCACCATCTTTTCTTCCTTCATTACTTGGATAGTTGCAACTGCGGTTGCTGTAGCAAGTGGGTGCCCCATATAGGTAAGCCCGCCAGGAAATACTTGCTCATCAAAGGTCTTTGCGATTTCTCCGCTGATTACTACGCCACCAAGTGGGATATATCCAGAGGTCACGCCCTTAGCAAAGGTAATTAAATCTGGCATGACAGCGGAGTGTTGGAAAGCAAACCATTTACCTGTACGACCAAAGCCGGCCATTACTTCATCAGCGATCCATAAGATTTTGTACTTATCGCAAAGTGCGCGAACGCCTTCGAGATATCCCTTTGGCGGAACTAAAACACCAGCAGTTCCGGGGATAGATTCAATCAAAATTGCCGCAATTGTATTTGGACCTTCAAAGATAATTGTCTGTTCTAGATGTTCTAGTGCGCGGGCACATTCTTCGGCTTCATCTTTCGCCCAAAATGCGGTGCGATAGAGGTAAGGACCCCAGAAGTGAACATGGCCGAAGGCAAATTCATTTGGAAAACGGCGTGGATCGCCAGTTGCATTTATCGCAGCACCAGTATTGCCGTGATAAGAGCGGTAAGTTGAAAGCACTTTATGTTTGCGAGTATGAATACGCGCCATACGAATCGCGTTCTCAACTGCATCTGCACCAGCTGCGGTGAAAAATACCTTTGCAAAATCTCCACCTGCTAAATCCACGATTGCGTGTGCTGCTTGGTTGCGGACTTCGCTGGCGTGTTGTGGAGCAATAGTTGTAAGGACCGCTGCTTGCTCCTGAATCGCTTTCACAACTTTAGGATGTTGATGTCCGATATTGGTAAAGACCAGTTGTGATGAAAAATCTAGATAAGTATTTCCTTGGTAATCCCAGAAGCGCGAGCCGGCGCTTCCTGAAATAGGTAGCGGCTTTATTGCGCCTTGCGCAGACCAGGAGTGAAAGACAAATTCGTGATCTTCAGCTGATATTGCGGCGCTCTTGGCGGGATCGTTAATTGCTTCAGTCACTTCTCTACCTTTTCACTCAATTTTTCTTTGGACTTAATCCTTGAACCTAATCCTTGAACCTAATCCTTGATATGTGCCATCTTAAACCGCGCTCGTAAATAACACTATGGAGACAATCACCTATTAATAATTTCTTTTTGAGCGGGTAATTAGTCCATATCCAAGGGCTTTAGTAAGATATGGCCTGTGCGGCGCTTTTGGGCCGCTATTTCTTTGGATAGTCCATTAGAAGCTAGATGGCCGAAACGGTCGCTTAGCTTCCTTACGAAAGTAGTTCTCTTGTCAAAGCAACAAGCCCATCTAAAAGATCTGCCAATCAAGAAGCGCGAAGATCTTCGTAACGTCGCAATCATCGCTCACGTAGACCATGGCAAGACCACTCTGGTCGATGCCATGTTGTGGCAATCAGGAGCTTTCGCTGCTCATAAGAAGCAAGATGAAGGCCAAGATCGCATGATGGATTCAATGGATCTAGAACGTGAAAAGGGAATCACGATTCTTGCTAAGAACACAGCGGTAAAGCGTGGAAATACGATTGTAAATATTATTGATACACCAGGCCACGCAGATTTTGGTGGCGAAGTAGAACGCGGATTAGAAATGGTCGATGGCGTTATCTTGCTAGTCGATGCATCTGAAGGCCCACTGCCTCAGACTCGTTTCGTTCTGCGTAAAGCGCTACAGAAGAATTTGCCGGTTATCTTGCTAATCAACAAAGTTGATCGCCCAGATTCACGTATTGCAGAAGTTGTCGATGAAGCATACGAACTCTTCTTAGATCTTGATGCCAATGAAGATCAAATTGATTTCCCAGTTATTTACGCATCAGCTAAAGCTGGTCGCGCATCTCTTACTCGCCCTGCCGATGGCGGAATGCCAGAAGAAGAAAACCTGGATGTTCTCTTTGACACTATCTTCTCGGCAATTCCTGCGCCGATTTATCACGAAGGAGCGCCATTGCAAGCGCACGTTACAAACCTCGACTCTTCACCATTCCTTGGTCGCCTAGCGCTATGTCGCGTGCGCGAAGGTGTAATTAAGAAAGGTCAGCAAGTAACTTGGATTAAGACCGATGGAACAATGGAGCGTGTTAAAGTCTCTGAACTTTTAATTACTGAAGCGCTAGAACGTGTTCCTGCACTTGAGGCGCATCCAGGTGACATCATCGCGGTTGCCGGAATCGAGACGATTACTCTCGGAGAAACCTTGGCAGATACTGAAAATCCACACGCGCTGCCGTTGATTATCGTTGATGAGCCATCTATTTCTATGACCATCGGTATCAATACATCTCCACTTGCTGGCAAGAGCGGTACTAAGTTAACTGCGCGCCAAGTAAAGGGTCGTCTTGATGCCGAGCTTGTCGGTAACGTTTCACTTCGTGTTTTAAATACAGAACGCCCAGATACTTGGGAAGTCCAAGGCCGCGGAGAACTTCAGTTAGCTGTTCTCGTTGAAATTATGAAGCGCGAAGGCTTTGAGCTAACTGTCGGAAAGCCACAAGTAGTTATTAAGAAGATTGATGGCAAAGTTCACGAACCAATGGAACGTTTAACAATTGATGCTCCTGAAGAATATCTCGGCGTACTTACTCAATTGATGGCGCTGCGTAAGGGCCGCATGGAACAAATGGTTAACCACGGCACTGGTTGGATCCGCCTTGATTACCGAGTTCCATCTCGTGGCTTGATCGGTTTCCGTACCGAGTTCTTAACTGAAACTCGCGGCACAGGTTTACTCCACCACGTCTTCGATGGTTATGAAGCTTGGCACGGCGATATCCGTACTCGCGGAACCGGATCACTTGTTTCTGATCGTCTCGGAACAGTTACTTCTTATGCGTTGTACGGAACACAAGATCGTGGCAGCATCTTTGTTGAACCAGGCGATGAAGTTTACGAAGGCATGGTTATCGGCGAGAACTCGCGTTCTGAAGATATGGATGTCAACTGTGTACGCGAAAAGAAGTTAACAAATATGCGCGCATCAGGTACAGATGAATCAGAGCGTTTGATTCCGCCTAAGAAGTTAAATATGGAAGGCGCTCTCGAATTCTGTCGTGAAGATGAATGCGTTGAAGTAACTCCAGCGGTTGTTCGTATCCGTAAGGTAACTCTTAACGGTGATGAGCGCGCTCGTGCGACTTCGCGCGCCAAGAAGGCGAACCAAACTTCTTAATTCGCGCCGATAAGGTGTAAATGTCAGTGGTGTGGGGTTCAATACCTCATATGACGCGACCCTCCATCAAGCTAACGCAGAGCCCTGCTGTGCTTGCTCCGGTGGAGTTAGATGCCCAACAAACTAAAGCAGTCGCGCACCGCGGCACACCGTTAGTTATTGCAGGCGGCCCCGGCACCGGCAAAACCACAGTATTAATCGAAGCGGCGGTCTCTCGGATCAGCTCTGGGCAAAACCCTGATTCAATTTTGCTACTGACTTATGGTCGCCAACGCGCATCTGAAATGCGCGATGCCATTGCTCTGCGAACCACTGCGACAGCGCACGAACCACTGGCGCGGACATTTCACTCATTGGCTTACTCAATTTTAAAGATGAATACCGGTGAGTCTTACTACGAACCAATTTTATTATCTGGACCAGAGCAAGAGAATTTCATTGAACAATTGTTACAAGGCGATGTCTCTGATGGTTATCGCCAATGGCCAGTTGATTTACATGATGGGGAAGATAAGAAAGGTAATCCGCTCTTAACTCAAGGCTTTATCCGTGAGCTCCGCGATTTAATTATGCGCGCTAATGAAAGAGGGATTACCCCCGAACAATTAGCTGAACGCGGCCAGCAAGTAGGAGAGAAATACTGGGCTCCGGCCGCCGATTTCTGGTCACGCTACAAGCAAGTCATGGCGATCCGCGAGGATACGGCAGGAGATGCCAAGATGCGGATCGATCCTTCAGAGTTGATCAGCATCAGTATTGCTTACTTAAAATCAAATGAGGCTCTGCTTGCGCAGTTACAGGCGCGCTTTAAGACGATCATTGTCGATGAATTTCAGGAGAGTGACCCTGCGCAACGGGCTTTACTAGATCTGATCTGCGGTAGCGATTTGGTAATTGCATACGATGGAGATTCGGCTGTCGGGCGTTTTCGTGGCGCAGATCCAGATGGCTTAAAGAGCGAGGTTGATAAATTCCTTGCAAAAGGCGCAGAGCAGATCACCTTAAGCAATTCTTATCGCAGCCGATCTGAGATTTTTGAGATCACCCAATCAGTTACCTCACAATTTCGTGCGCCATCACCCACCCGTAAGCGAAGCTGCACCTATGGCGAAAAACCAGCGTTAGATAAGGCCTTTGACATAGCCAGGCTGCGTTCGCAATCTGAAGAAGCGCAATACATCGCCTATCACTTCAAGCGCGCACATTTAATGCATGGCATTCCTTATTCCCAAATGGCAGTTATCTTGCGCAGTTCGGGGACGCAGGCCAGTGCTCTGCGTCGCGCCTTTACCCAAGTTTCGATTCCTGTTGCAGGTGATCTTGAAGCGCTCTCAACAAATCCCGCGCTGATTCCATTTATCTTATTAGCGAGAGTTGCTTCTGGTGATCAACCGCTAAATCTTGATACTTGCGAGCGGTTGCTGATCTCTGAATTTGGTGGTGCAGATGCAATCTCATTGCGCCGGATTCGCACCGCTTTGCTGGAAGCGCGCGATGATGAAACCGATACTCGTGGCGGAACGCAGTTACTTATTGATGCGATAGATAAAGGCGATATCCCAATTGAAGATAACGCGTCGCTGACTCGTGTCCACGAATTACTTGCGCATGCGCGTAAAGCGCTGGCAAAGAAAAATACCAGCGCAGAAGATTTGCTTTGGGCGATCTGGGATAACGCTAAAACTAGCGATAACGAAAAGTTAAGTACTGCTTGGCGAAATACCGCGCTACGCGGTGGAAATCGTGGCGCGGCGGCAGATCGTGATCTCGATGCAATGATTCAACTCTTTGATGGAGCGCAGAGATTTACTGAGCGTTTTCCATATTCCAAACCAACTGCTTATCTAGATGAGCTAGCCCGCGAAACAATCGTGGGAGACATCATTACCTCACAAGGTGTGCGTCCGGATGTCGTTGAGATTTTGACGGTTCACTCTGCGAAAGGGCGGCAATGGGAGTTGGTCGCAGTTGCTGGGCTGCAAGAAGGAGTCTGGCCAAATCTGCGTCAGCGCAGTTCGCTATTGGGAAGCGAACGGTTGGTAGAACGTGAACGCCACGGTGATTTACCGCGTTTAGAGTTAGATGTGATTGCAGCGAGTTCTCTCGCTGAAGATGAGCGCCGCTTGCTGCACGTGGCTGTAAGTCGCGCCCGCCAGGGTTTAATCGTCACCGCGGTGCAACGCGAAGATGACGAACCATCTTCCTTCTTTGAAGAACTTGATCAAAACTCTGGATCTGATGATCTAGTAATTACCGAAGTACCGCGTCCACTTACAACCGCGGCGCTCGTTGCAACGCTGCGACAGAATTTAAGCGGAGAAAATATCGAGTCCGCGGCAGGAATTCTAAAGAGCCTTGCAGAAGCAAAGATTCACTCTGCTGATCCCCTTAATTGGACCGGCGCACTTCCGATCTCATCGAGCGAAACTGTTGTGCCTGCTGATGGAACTGTTCAAGTCTCTCCAAGCGGCGCAGAGAATTTCACCGAGTGTGGAGTCAAGTGGTTCCTTGAGATGAATGGTGGAACCAATGGAGATTCAACGGCGCAGATTCTGGGATCTGCGATTCACGAATTTGCGCGCATCAAGGTAGAAGAACCTGGGATCTCTGATGCAGAGTTGATCTCAAAGCTAGAAAGCTCTTGGTCGTTAATTGATCCAACTGATGGTTGGGTGAGCACAACTGCGTTAAAGCGGGCAGTAAAGATGTTGGAGCGC